>WNGE01000027.1_pt1 | contig 136628 bp, 111 predicted proteins | sample 5400651 | NCBI WGS metagenome assembly WNGE01 (sample SAMN13153370, study PRJNA577476) | soil metagenome | isolation source: 60 cm soil or saprolite under grassland replicate 2 | place: USA:California | collected 2016-06-15 | reverse complement strand
CCAGGCCGTCAACCCCGACACCGGCGAGCTCCAGGCCGCCACCGCCTGATCCGCCGCTGACCGTTACCCAGAGCCCGTCAGCGCTGGCGCGCCGCCGGGCGCTGACGCGCGCCCGGCTGAGGTCTTATTTTCGGACCAGCCAGCGTGCCTGCCAGTGAGAGGACGGCGATCACGTCCACACCTGCCCGCCGATTCCGCAGCGCGCTGATCACCCACGCCACGGCCGGCACCGCGGCGATCAGCGTCCCCGCACTCCAGGCGATATCAGCGCCGCGGCGGTCCCCGGCGAGCCACAGCGCCGCTCCCGCGATAAGCGCCGCCGCGGTGGCCGCGAAGAGGACAAGTGAGGACCGGCGGCGCAGCCACCGGCAGCAGAACACCCACGCCACGACCTCATCGTGGGTCCGCGCCGACGCCAGAGCGCACCTCCCGAAGGTCCCGCGTGCCCCGCTGAAGGTCCCCGGGCGACGTTCTCCCGCGCGAAGGTCCCCCCGCCTGCGCCGCGGGTGGCGCACCGCGCGCAGCGGTTAAGGCTGTGTTGGCCCGGGGGGACGACCCCGGTCATGGTTTGTTTGTAGCCTGCTGCCATGACCAGTGATGACGTGCTTGTGGCCAGCAGCTTACGCCCCGTTCCCGGTTCGCCTGGTGCGCCGGTTCCGGCCACACCGGCAGGCGTGGCAGCGATTTACTGCCGTAAGTCGAAGAAAGGTGACCGGCAGGAGGTCACGGTCACCCGGCAGAAGAAGCTCGCGTTGGCCGACTGCGCGAAGCTGGGCCTGGTGGTGAGCCCGGACCGGATCTAAGTGGATAACGGGATCTCGGCCTGGCAGCGCAACCGCAAACGCGACGGGTGGGACGAGCTGATCGCCGCCGCCAAACGCGGCGAGATCAGCCACATTGTGTGTTATCACCCGGACCGGCTGATGCGCCAGCCACACGACCTGGAGGAATTGCTGACGATCTCCGATCAGCATGGGATCACGCTGTATGGGCGGGTGAACAGGCGGGATCTGCGGGACCCGGACGACCGGTATGCGCTGCGGATCGAAGTGGCGCATGCGTGCCGGTCGTCGGATGACACGTCGCGGCGGGTGCGCGACGAGATAGCCGACCGCGCCGAGAAGGGGATGCCGCACACCACCAAACGCCGCTACGGATACAGCCGCAACGGCATGGTGGTGAACGACGCGGAAGCGGAAGTCATCCGGGAGATTTTCGGCCGGTTCACCGCAGGCGAGGGACCCCGCACGATTGCTGCTGTCTTGGACGGGCGTGGTATCACCACCGCGCAGGGCAAACGGTGGACGGCGGTAGCCGTGCGGGACCAGTTGCGGTCCAAATACGTGGCGGGGATACGGGTGCACCGGGGCAAAGAGACCGGCCGGGGGGTGTGGCGTGCCATCATCGAACGCGGGGTGTGGGACCTGGCGCGGGAGATGCTGGATTTCCGTGCCGCCCGCGCTGCTGAACAGCGCGGGTCGCAGCGGTTCTATGTGCTGCGCGACTTGGTCGCCTGCGGCAAATGTGGCACGCGTATGCCGGGGACCAATGGCCGGTATCAGTGCACGCATGCCCAGCGCGGGAAGCCGAAACGCTGCGGCCGGTCGGTCACTGCCGGCCCGCTGGAACAGTTTGTGGAGGATGCTGCTGTGGATCTGCTTGCCCGGCTGGCCGTGGATGGGCGGCCGGGCCGGTCGGCGGAAGCCGAAGCGGCAGAGGCCGCGATTGCCGATGATGAGCGGCAGCTCAAAGAGCTGGATGCGATGTGGACGGCTAAGGAGATCCCGACCGCGACCTACCGGCAGATGCGCCGGGAAATCACTGCGCGCATCGCCCGCAATGAGCCGAAGACCATCGCCCGCCCGGTCGAAACTCGGCAAGGGCTGACCGGCCCGAACGCCGCCACGACAGGGGCAGAACTAAGCGGGCAGCGCAAGAATGCGGTGCTGCGGTTCCCGTTCGCCGCCGTCATCATCGGCGAGCAGGCCGAAGGGGTCAGCCGGTTCGATTACGGCCGGATCGAGATCGAACAAAACCCCCTCATGTAACCGCGCCCAAACAGCGAAGTGGGGACCCTCCCCAAGGGTCCCCACCCGCCTACGTTCATTCCTTCCGCATGCCGTCGCCGCCAGGTGCCAGCAGCCGCGCCAGATGGCGTGCCGATTCCGCGCTGATCGTGGTCCTGAACGTGGCGCAAACCCGGTTCAGGTGGAACGCGCGCAGCGCGTCATGGTGTGTGTTCCGCCGTAAGGCGGTCACCTCCTCGGTCGAACCAGTACGGGCCGTTGTTGCCGTGGGGCCTCACCCCCTTCCCGGCTGACTCGCTATCCCTCCTCTCCGTGGTCTCGTAGGCCAATGGTCACTGTGTGTGATCGCGCACGTCCGGACGCGCACGCGAACGTGTGGCCCAACGCGTGCAGGCGCGCGCGAGGCCGTGCGCGAACGATGCACGATCGTCTGTTACGCTCCATCACACCGGCCCAAGCGCGCCGCGTTGCGCGGCGCCCGTAGAGCCGGCGTTCCGGGGCCGGGCATGGTCCCACAGTCAGGACTTCTCGTCAAGACCCTGACAGCGCCCCAGACGCGCCCAGAACCGCCGGCCCAGAGTCGGACCTGCCTCACGCCACGCCAACCGCCCACAGGCGCTCTCAGCGGCCCGTCAGGGGTTGCCCGGTCCGAGGCCAACCGAGCGGAGCGACCATCGCCCGCCAGTCGGTCAGCGCCAAGCGCCGTCAACAAGGTTTGCATCTTTGAAGCTACCCTCGGAAACGCGGCGGGGTATTTCTTCCCATTCGCGGATCACTCGGCGTTTGCCGCCTACGATGAGTGGCCAATCAGACCTGGTGACCAACCTTCCCTCATAGGCAGGCTCCCACGTGATGACGTAAAAAGCGCCGATGTCGGGAACAAGGGTCTTCAGGCTGTGAACCGCGTGGCGCTGATACCACTTGCAGACGGCAGTCACCAGCAATCCAGCGTCGAGCGCCTCACGCAGAAACGGAAGAGAAAATTCGACGTTCTGCCATGCGCTGCCCGATTGATCCTCAACACGAATTACCTTATCGGGAACGCCGCGTTCAACAAGGAACCTATGAAACTCGCGTCCTTCAACAATGCCGTTGTGACGATTGACTCCGCCTGTCGCGATGATCAACGGCGCAAGTCCGCGACGGTATCGCTCAGCAACGATCTCCGCAGGTTTGATCTGGTTGGTTCCGAAAATGATGTGTGCGGTCGGGCGTTCCCGCGGTGGGGGCGCTTCGATATCGACAAACGCAGTGATAGCACATTCCTGTACGGCTCCGATGTCGTGGTCCGCCATCAGCTATCCTCTGTCCGTGCAGGTAGCTGAAGGTGATGCCCTCTCGGCTGGCCCGTCGCCGCCAAATAACGATCATGATATTCGGTGATCTCGCGGGAACCCGCCCAATTCTGCGATAGAATCTGATCCAGCTTTCCCGCGAGCACAATAGTCGGCCATGCCGGACGGCTACAGGCGAGAGCAGCATGGCCCGCGGCTACAGCTTCATCGAGTTGCCCTGCGCCAGCTTGCGCAAGTGCCAAAATCAGCAAGGAGCGGGCATAGCCGGATGGATCCTCGTTGCGTTTGCGGGGTTGATAGACAGTCTGAATCACACGCTCAGTCGCAGAAACCGCGTCATTGAAATTACCAACGAAGAGCAAAGACGTGGCCGTGTATGGCGGGTCTTCTCCAAGTTTGATCGAGAAAGCACCTGTCGTTTTGCCACCGGAAGGAAGTCTCGCGATTGCTTTTGCCGCGTAAATTCTGGCACGCGCCATATTGGCCGCGTCACCTGCCATCGCCACCGCACGCATTTCCTGCGCAGCCAGTTTTGCGTGTATTACTGTTCCTATAGCAGTGATCTTCTGGCCTTGTGCAGCCAGCGAAACCGAATGCTGCGCTTGGCCCTGGTAAAATGCAATCATCGCACGCGTCAAGACTGCCCACGCGGCCAGTTCCGGATGCCTCACGTCTTGGCCCCGGTGCTCAGCGTCAGAACACCATACGCGCGCAGCAGCATGCTCGCCTATATCGCACGCCGCAAGGGCGAGCAAATTGGATAGCCAGCCAGTCGCAACGATAAGATCCTTACGCTGCGGCGCAAGCCCGGCACGTTCAACTATTCTGCTTGCATACGCCCGGACCGAGAGAAGCTCGTCGTAAACCTCCACAGGCGGGAGAGCGCAGATCGTCTGTTCGTAATGATCGACGAGTTGACCAACGCTATCCGCAACGCTGCCAAGGTTATCACTGCCTATCACAGCTAGAGCCTGGATGACGCGACGGTCTTGATTTAGGAGATCGTTTGGATTTTTATTCCCTACCGGCTGTCTCCCGCTTCTTGCTTCCTCTGCACTCGTGATCAGCTGGCCACCGGCATCGAGCACTTCGTCAATCCTGGCGACCATGCCGGGAGACGGCAGCCGCTGCCCGGTGGCGAGCATCGACACATAAGAACGGTTACATGGCACACTGCGCGCGAACGCACGATGCGAAAACCCGCGCGCCGCGAGCAACTCGCGGAGCAAGGCGGCAAAGCCGCCATCCCGCTCCGCCACCTCGGGTAGGTAAGGTGAAACTCGTTCACCTTGACGGACGCCCGGCGGAGACTGAAAAAGCTCCCCGGTACGCGCGCCAAGGGCACGCGCCAAAGCGGCCAGGGTCGCCAGCCGGGCCGACGCCCGAGCCCACTGTTCGAGCTTCCGGACGATATCAGCGCTGACCCCCGCCCGTTCGGCCAATTCCTCCTGCGTCAGGCCACGTTCGCGCCGAAGCCGCGCAAGCCGTTTCCCGACTGGTGGAAGTTCCCCGGATTGGCCAGGTTGCTGTGCCGCCGCTGCGCTTACGCACGCCTGACAGCGATCTGCAGGGTTATACCGGCTCAACGGCTCGCCGCAACCTTCACAGCGTCGGCCAGGCGCAGAGGCGGAACCGTCCACAGTTACGAAACCCCTTAGCGTGCGGGCATTCCTGCCGTTGATCCAACCCTACGCCGCCAGGCGCATGTAACGGTTCGGTTGGTACATCCCCCCGCCGGGGATTACGCTGTGTGGATTGTCTACGTCTTCGTCTATTGCCTGCGTCTGCGCCCCAACCGTGCAGACGCGCGAGCAGACGTAGACGTAGACGTAGACAACCGGCCGTGGTCACTGTGCGTGATTGTCTCTTTGTCTTGTCTCATCCGCGTTCGCCGCCCCTACGCGTGTCCTCGCGCGCGCGTGCCCTCGCGCGCGCACGCGCGCGCGCCGGGGAATTGAGACAACCATCCGCCACGCACGGTGACAACGATCGCGGCCGCGGCGCACGTGCCGCCGTGGCCTGGTGCGCAGCACACCACAGTCCGCAGACAGCGGGTAACGCAAGGATCAGCGGAGTTTCCCGAGGTCACAGAAGAGGCTACGAACAAGGCTTGACCCCCCGGAACCCCCCGCCTGCGCCGCGGGCGGCGCACCGCGCGCAGTAGTTAAGAACAATCTGCGTCGTCAGCGGCCTGTCTGTCGAGCGCCGCGTCGATCTCGCCCGCGCGCGGCATGCCTTGCCTCGCACCTGCGCGGGTGACGGCGAGCGCAGCCGCCGCGACCGCACGGCGCAGCCCCCCGCGCAGGTCGGCGCCTGCGGCCAGGCTCGCCGCCAGGACGCCGGTCAGGGCGTCGCCGGCGCCGGTGGTGTCATGCGCTGTGACGCGATGACCGGGATAGTGCGCGACCGTGCTGCCGTCCGCGAGCAGCGCTCCGTCTGCACCTAGGGTGGCGATGACCTGCCCGCCGGTCCGCCGCGCGAGTTCTGCCGCAGCCTGTGCCGTGTCGGCCGCGCCGCTCCGCATGGCGGCCAGCTCATGGCGGTTCGGTGTGATGACCGCGCCACGCAGCAGGCCAGGGTCGCACTCCCGCGCTGGCGCCGGGTTGACAACCAGCGTGGCACCCGCGCGGTCGGCCGCGGCCGCCGCGGCGAGCAACGGTGGGTCGCCGAGCTCGAACGAGAGCACGATCACGTCCCGCGCGGTGATGCGCAGGCCGCTGAGGTGTGTGCCAACGAGGCCGGCCGCGACGGCGGCGTTGGCGCCGGATGCCACCGCGATCTGGTTCTCGCCCGCGCTGTCAACAATGACAATGGCATGGCCGGTGTGCACCCCGCGAAGCCGTGCGACCGCGGATGTGTCGACCCCGTCGACCGCCAGCGCGTCGAGAGAGGCCTGCCCGTCGCCTTCGCCGACCGCGCCGATCATGTGCACCTCGGCGCTCGCCCGCGCCGCCGCGACCGCCTGGTTAGCCCCCTTGCCGCCGTGATGGCGAGTGAGCGTGCCGCCGGTGACTGTCTCACCGGCGCGCGGCAGGCGTGGCACGCGCAGCACCAGATCGATATTGATCGAGCCGACGACGATCACTCGCCCGGTCGGCCCGCGTGCGGCGTCCATGGTCGGTCACTATAGGGGGACGTTGCGAGAGAGGCGGAAGCGTGCCCCACAAGATCATCATGGATTGTGATCCTGGTATCGACGATGCGCTCGCAATCGTTTTCGCCTGTGGTCATCCCGATCTGGACCTGCGGGGGATCACAACGGTGGCGGGCAATGTCAGCCTCAGCAAGACAACCACGAACGCGCTTCAGGTCTGCGAGTTCGTCGGCGCGGCCGGTATTCCCGTGGTGGCAGGCAGCCCGCGCCCGTTGCTGCGGGCGCCGTTGTCCGGGCACGAGGTGCACGGGACCTCCGGGCTCGCCGGAGCGCGGCTTCCGCGGCCGTCGGCGCAACCCCGTGCCGGCCACGCCGTTGACTTCATCATCGATGGGATCGGCACCGCACCTGGCGAGATCACCCTCGTGGCGACCGGCCCGCTCACCAACATCGCGCTTGCCGTACGCCGCCAGCCCGACCTCGTCAGCCAGGTCCGCGACTTCGTGATCATGGGAGGTTCGGCGGGGCGCGGGAACGTCACCCCGGCGGCGGAGTTCAACATTGCCGCCGACCCCGAAGCCGCAGCGATCGTGTTCGGCGCCGGCTGGACCGTCACCATGGTCGGGCTGGACGTGACGCTGCAGACGCGGGCGGGCCCGGCGGTGCGGCAGCGGCTCGGCACGCTTGGCAGGCTCGCCCACGACCTGCTGCTGCCCAGCCTGGCCATGTACGCAACCACGCCAGGTGAGGAGGGCCCGGCCGTACACGACGTGTGCGCGCTCGCCACTCTCGCATCGCCTGGCCTGCTCGGCTATCTGCCCGCCCGGGTGGAGGTCGAGACGGCGGGCCGCTGGACCGCCGGGATGACCGTCACAGACTTCGAGGCGTCGGCGCGGGAGCGTAACGCCCTCGTCGCCATGGAAATCGACGTCGCGGGTTTCTGGGACCTCGTACTCGGTGCGTTCGCTCGCGCAGCGGATGGAATGCCCCACTGACCAGGGGACCGAGGAGCCCGCGCGCGATCAGGTTGACCCAGGCGGTCAAATCGTACTTTTATGATCGTTCGGATCAAGAGTTTCCGCGATCTCAAAATCTGGGGGAGTCATCAACGATGCCCGAACGGTCGCTGACGATCTTGTTCATGCCGGAGAGCGCATATGGGCCGACCAACAACTGCATTGGGATCGGCGATGTGCTGCGCCGCCGTGGCCACCGCGTGGTATTCGCCGCCGAGGCGTCGTGGAAAGGTCGGCTCGAGACCCTTGGCTTCACCGAAGACCTCGTCGACCTGGCGGCACCTGCGAGCGACGCGGCCGGCGCGGAGGCTGCGGACGAGGACGCCGGGCAGTTCTGGAAGGATTTCATCCGCGACACCGCGCCCGAATTCCGCAAGCCGACGATCGAGCAGCTGGAAACCTGGATCAGGCCCGTCTGGGAGGAGCTGATCGCCGGCGCGCGGTATTGCCAGGACCGGCTGGCCGCGATCGTTCACCGGACCCGCCCCGACGTGGTCGTCGAGGACAACGTGGTCTGTTTCCCAGCGCTGATGACCGCGGGTGCGCCCTTCGTGCGGATCGTGTCGTGCAACCCGCTCGAGATCAAGGGTCCTGACGTCCCGCCCACGTTTTCCGGCTATCCATCGGCGGACCGGACCGGCTGGCATGAGTTCCGCGACGAGTACGAGCGGGTGCACCGCGCGCTATGGGAGGACTTCAACGCGTGGGTGATCGAGCAGGGTGCGCCACCCTTGCCCGGTCTGGAGTTCATCCACGAGGGCGCGGCGAATCTGTACGTCTATCCGGAGATGGCCGATTACACCGCCGCCCGGCCGCTCGGGCCCTCGTGGCACCGGCTGGACTCGTCGGTGCGGGAAACCGACGCGCCGTTCGCTGTGCCGGAACCGCTTGCCCGTAGCGACGGTGCGCTTGTCTACTTTTCGCTCGGCTCGCTCGGATCGGCCGACGTTGACCTCATGAAGCGGGTGATCAACTGCCTCGCCGACACACCCCACCGCTACATCGTCTCCAAAGGGCCCCTCGCGGCGGAGATTGGCCTCGCACCGAACATGTGGGGCGCGGAGTTCGTGCCCCAGACATCGGTCATCCCGCTGTGCGACGTCGCTATCACACATGGCGGGAACAACACCACGACCGAGTGCCTGCACTTTGGCAAGCCGATGATCGTGCTGCCGCTGTTTTGGGATCAGTTCGACAACGCGCAGCGCATGGACGAGCTTGGGCTCGGTGTCCGGCTCGACACCTACCGGTTCACCGACGCCGAGATGCACGCTGCGCTTGACCGGCTGCTCGGCGATGCTGCGCTGCACGCACGGCTTGGCAGCGCGGCCCGCGTCATCAGGCGGCGCGACGGCGTCCGCAGGGCGGCGCACATCATCGAGGCCACGGCGCAGGCCGGGCTCGCTGGCTGAGGGCATCGGGGATCCAGGAATCCGCCTGGCGCGCCTGCCTGACTAGATCCGGGCTGCCTGTTTGGCGAGCTCGTCGAAGCCAGCGCGGATGCCCGCGCCGAGAACCTCGAGGTCCGGCATGGCGTCAAAATCCCCGGTGAGGCCGAAAAACAGCTCGCCGAGGTAGGAGATGCTCCCGATTGAAACGCGCAGCCCGGTGGCGATGGGAATGTACGGGTACATCTCAACGAGCTTGCGGCCCATGACATACAGCGGGATGGGTGGGCCTGGCACATTTGTGGTGACAGTGTGGATCACCGGCTGGCGAAGCCGAAGGGCGGTATGCGCGACCGCGGCCAGCACGGCGGGCGCCAAACCGAGCATCCTCACGATCGCGTCGGGCCCGATCGCCTGGTGGCTGCCCTTGAGAAAGTCCATCTGTTCGTGCACAAGCTGCAGGCGGCGCACCGGATCAGGCTCACCGCACGGCAGATTGACCAGCACGGCGGACACCCGGTTGGTCAGCAGCCCGCTCTCGCCCGGTGAGCGGATCGACACGGGAACCATCGCCCGCACCAGGGTGTCGGCTTCAAGGACACCGCGCGCGTCGAGCATCTCGCGGAAGCCTGCCGTGATCGCCGCCAGGAGCACATCGTTGACCTTCACATCGAAGGCACGGCGGATGCGCTTGGCCTCGTCAAGGTCTGCTTGTTCCCACCACCAGCGCCGGTGCGGCGAGGTCGGACCGTTGAGCGAGGGCGGCCCGGCATGGGTCAGGTTCCCAGCATAGGTAGGCAGGCCACCGGCGAAGCCCGCGATCTCTCTGGTAGCCAGCCGCGCCGCCCGCCGGGGGAGCTTCAGCACCTGCTGGGCCCACTCGGTGACGTTGTCGCGGACGCCCTCCAGCGCCAGCGACAGCGTGGACGGTTCCGGCTGCGGAGCCCACGGCTGCGGCTCCACCCGCGTCACCTCGGGCGTGTGGTCCAGCAGCAGTGCGATCAGGTCGCTGCCGCCGACCCCGTCCACCATGCAGTGGTGCACCTTGCTGACCAGCGCCCAGCGGCCTTCCGCCAGCCCTTCGACCATCCACGACTCCCACAGCGGCCTGGAGAGGTCGAGCCGCTGCGCGAGGATACGGCCGCCCAGGTTTCGAAGTTCTTCCGGCCCCCCGGGAGCTGGCACGGCGGTGTGGCGGACGTGATAGAGGATCTGGAAATGCTGATCATCAACCCAGACGGGCCTGGCCAGGTTGACCGGAAGGGTCCGCACGCGCTGGCGGTACCTGGGGACCTGCGGCAGCTTTGACAAGATCAACCGGATGACGTCGCCGTAGGACGGCGCTGGACCTTCGAAGATGCTCACCGAAGCGATCTGCAGTGGTGTCCGGTCGTTCTCGGCGAAGAAAAACCCGGCGTCCATGCCGCTCATCCGCTCCATAGCCCACCACCCTTCCGTCATCGGCCCTTGGGCCCAGGCATTGCGGTGCCGTTGCCACGCCGGCCCATTCGGTCCTTCTTTCCATCCACGCCGGGGATATCCACCGCCGCCAGAGTCGTTCGGCCCGATCGGGGCCCGCACACCGTACTGATTCCGCCGATTTGCTGATACCAGGGCGCTGTGGGTGAGCAGCGCTGTGAAAGGCTCGACTGAGGAGGTGCTCGCGTGAAGATCGGACTGCAGATCCCTGATTTCACCTCGCCGGGTGGCCCCCCGCAGCTCGGCCCTGACCTGAGGACCGTCGCCGAGACCGCGGACCAAGCGGGTTTCGAGTTCATAGCGGTAATGGATCACTTCTTCCAGATCGGCGTGCTCGGACCGCCCGAGCGCGAGATGCTCGAGGCGTACACCACCCTCGGGTATCTCGCCGCGTGCACGTCACGGGCCAAACTGATCACGCTGGTGACAGGCGCCGTCTACCGGCATCCTGGGATCCTCGCGAAGATTGTTACGACCCTTGACGTGCTATCCGGCGGGCGCGCCTGGCTGGGCATCGGTGCGGCGTGGAACGAAGATGAGTCCCGGGGGCTCGGCATACCGTTCCCGCCCGTCGCCGAGCGGTTCGAGCGGCTCGAGGAGACACTGCAGATCTGCCTGCAGATGTGGGGCGGGGACGAGAGCCCCTACCGTGGTCGGCACTATCAGCTCGAGCGGCCGCTGAACTCGCCGCAGGCCCTGTCGCAGCCACACCCGCCCATCATGGTCGGCGGTTCCGGCGAACGGAAGACGCTCCGCCTGGTCGCCCGCTATGCGCAGGCTTGCAATCTCTTTCCAGGTCCTGACCTGGCGCACAAGCTGGACGTGCTGCGCGCCCATTGCGAGAACGCGGGGCGTGACTACGAGGAGATCGAGAAGACCTGTTATTTCATCTTCGACGTTGGCGAGAAGGGGGAGAAGGCCGGCGAGGTCGTTGATCAGCTCGGCCAGTTTGCCGAACTGGGATTCCAGACGGCGATCGGCGCGGTAGCCGACGTCTGGCGGGTGAGCCCGCTGGAGACCATCGGGAGCAAGGTGATCCCAGCCGTCGCGAACCTGTAAAGACATTGTTTCGGCGGTCGCCGGGGTCAGGGCCCCCACCGCGGGCAGGGCTGGCGCGGGCAGGGACGGTGCTGGCAGGGTGGGCGCGGGCTGGTCCGCGCGGGCAGGGTGGGTTCGGGCAGGGCCACTGCCCATGACCGCGTGCGGCCCGTCACAGCCGCCACGCGACTCCTTGATCCATTACTTCGGAGACTTGTCAGCAGATACCGCTGCGATGTCTCCGAAGTAATGGATCAAGGCGGTGGGCGCCTAATCCACCGAGGCGCGTGTGACTCAGGGGTCCTCTGATGCGGCCCAGCCGGTCCATCGATCGACCGCAATGCAGATCACCGGCCCCGTCGGCGGCCGTTCGCGGTACTGCGCGTATCGCTCGGCCAGCAGCCGAATCGGCTCGGCCATCTCGGCCGGGTCATCCAGGATGGACGCACGGCCGTCGGCGCGCACCCACCACAGCCTGGCCCAGTCATCCTCGTAACGGTCGGCGAGCACGGCAACGTGCGGATTGACCGCGATGTTGCGCAGCCGCTGGAGCTTGCGGGTGGTCTTCGGCTTGGCGTCGATCGCCGTCACGATGCGTTCGCCGTAGACGGCGAAGGTGACCGGGACGACATGCGGCCGGGCCGCTGTCGGTGCGGTGGCTGTTGAAGCCAATGTGACGTTTGTGGCTGTTGTGGATACTGTAGCAAGTCGAGCGATCGAAGCGGCTGCCAGCCGCCGTCGCGCGTCCTCTCCGCTTAGCTTCAGCGCGCCTCGCCTCCGCCGGAACCCGCACCGCCGCTGGAACCCAGGCCGCCGCTAGAACCCAGGCCGCCGCCATAACCCAGGCCGCCGCCAGAACCCGCACCGCCGCGGGGACCCACACGGCCGCCAGGACCCGCACCGTCGCCGTAACCCGCACGGCCGCCAGGACAAGTACCGCCGCTGGAACCCGTACCGCCGCCAGAACCCAGGCCGCCGCCGGGACCCGTGAGCGAGGCCGCGTCGGCAGAGCCCGCAAGGCCGAGTCTGCCGCCTACGTATCGTGCGACGTCGTCATGGGTGGCGAACCAGACGCCCGCGTGGCTCGCAATGTGGTCGATCAGGTCAACAAGGGCCACGATCCTGGACCTGTGCCCGATCACGTGTGGATGCATGGTGAGCTGGAAGAGGCCACGTTCGGCGTAGGCAAGATCGAACTCATCGCGCCACATACGGCCGATGTCGCGCGGTGGCACGGTCGTCCGCGCTGGATCCACAGGAAAATACGGTGCGTCATCGCGGATCCATTCCACCGGGATCTCGACCACCCCCGTCGGTGCGCCGTCAGCCAGGATCTCGTAAGGATCGTCGGCGGCCATCAGCGACGAGTCGTACCGCAGCCCGAGTTCTGCGATGATGCCGAATGTCGCGAGGCTGAAGTCCCACGACGGCGTGCGGATTCCAGCCGGGGGCACGCCCGCCGCGCGGGTGAGGGCGTCCGCTGCCCGCAGGGTCAGGTCGCGCTCGACCGTGGCGGACAGCGACGTGTTGCGCTCGTGTATCCAGCCGTGCAGGCCGACCTCATGGCCTTCGTCGATGTAGCCGCGCACCTCGCCGGGGCGCAGCAGGGCGCAGACCCCCGGGATGAAGAATGACGCGGGAATCTGATGGTGGCGCAACAGCTCAATGATCCGGGGTACAGCCGTCCGTGCGCCATACTCACCCTGCGACAGCATCCCGGGATGGGCGATCCCGTCGCGGAGCCAGATCGTCTCGTGATCGGAATCGAACGACAGCGCGACCGCGACCCGGGCATCGTCCGGCCACGTTGGCGGGGCGAGCGACCGGTCGGCCCTGATCCGGCCGACGCTGTCCAATATTGCCCGCTCGTCCCAGGTCCAGGGTGAGTCCATGCCGCCACCGTATGACTCTCGGTGCGATCTTGCGCCTACCAAACGGGGGGCGTTGCCGAGTCCAGAACAGCTGCGCAGGCTCACCGAGCGTACGGTAGGACACGTGCGCGCATGGGTTGTTCACGAGCCTGGTCCGATGAGTGCGGGGCCGCTGCGGCTCGTCGAGCGGGCGGTGCCGGAACCCGGCCCCGGCCAGTTGCTGCTGAAGGTCCTGGCGTGCGGCGTCTGCCGCACCGACCTGCACTTGGCCGAGGGAGATCTGCCGCCGCACGGGACTGACGTCACTCCCGGCCATGAGATCGTCGGCGAGGTGGTGGCGGCGGGGCCTGGTACCAGCAGGTTCCGGGTGGGGGATCGGGTCGGCGGGGCCTGGTTGGCCGGCACCGACGGGTCCTGCGCCTACTGCCGCCGTGGCCGCGAGAACCTCTGCCGCGCGTCGGTGTACACGGGCTGGGACATCCCGGGGGGATACGCGGAGTATGTGGCCGCGGCCGACGCGTTCGTCCATCCGCTGCCGGGTGGTTTCACCGATGTCGAGCTGGCGCCCCTGCTCTGCGCAGGGATCATCGGATACCGTGCCATGCGGCGTGCGGAGCTGCCGCCCGGTGGGCGGCTCGGTATCTACGGCTTCGGCGGTTCAGCGCACCTGGCCGCGCAGATCGCCATCGCCGAGGGCGCCGCGGTCCACGTTTTCACCCGTGCCGCGGCCGCCCGCGAGCTTGCCCGCGAGCTCGGCGTCGCGTCCGCACAGGACTCATACGACCCGCCGCCCGAGCCGCTGGATTCGGCGATCATTTTCGCGCCCGTGGGTGAGCTCGTGCGGGTGGCGCTCGCCGCGCTGGACCGCGGCGGGACCGTGGCCACAGCGGGTATCTACCTCACCGACATCCCGCTGCTCAACTATGACGCGCACCTGTTCCGGGAGCGCCAGCTGCGCAGCGTCACATCCAACACGCGCGGCGATGCGGAGGAGTTCCTGCGGCTAGCCGAGCGGTTGCGGATCAAGGTCACCACCACCCGCTACGGCTTCGACCAGGCGGACCAGGCGCTCGCCGACCTCGCGGCCGACCGGGTGCACGGCGCCGCCGTGCTGCCGATGTGAGCAAATTTCTGAGCACCCCCCGGCTGGCCACTATCATCGCCGGTTCGCCCGGATGATCTGCGTTGTGATTTTGGGTATGACCTCGCCGATCGGCTCGTGGATCACCGCCCGGGCGATGTGGTCGTAAGGCGTCGGGTCCCGGTTGACGATGACAACGGCGGCGCCGACGTCGACGGCGATGCCGCAGAGCGACGCGGCAGGTTCCACGACGAGGGAACTGCCGACGGCGAGCAGAAGGTCACAACCGCCGGCGATCTTGATGGCCCGCCGGAAAACGTCCGGGTCCAGCATCTCGCCGAACATCACCGTGGCCGACTTCAGGATTCCCCCGCAGAGCTCGCACGCCGGGTCCTCCTCGCCCGCCTCGACCCGCCTGAGCACGTCGGCCATGGGCCTTCGGTCGTGGCAGCTGACACAAACCACGCCGAACATCGTCCCATGCAGCTCGACCACCCGGTCTGGCGGTGTACCGCCCTTCTGGTGCAGGCCGTCGATGTTCTGTGTGATCACCCACGTCTCGATTTCTGACCTGCTCAGCTGGGCCAGCGCGCGGTGTGCGGCATTTGGCTCAGCCCGCCAGGCGGGATGGGCGCGCCGGGCCTGCCACGACCGCCGCCGTACGTCGGGATCGCTGACGTACGCCTCGTACGCGGACAGCCGTTCCGCGGCAGGGTTGCGGGTCCACACGCCCTGGGGGCCGCGGAAGTCAGGAATGCCGGAGTCGGTGGAGATGCCCGCCCCGGTGAGCGCGACGATGGTACGGACGCCACGCGCCCACTCAGGCACGCCGGTTGCTTCCTGCGGCTCGTCCGTCGCCGGGCTCTCCGAGGTCATTACCCGATCCTCACCCGGCGGCCGATGTGCCGCAAACACGTGCCACTCCGGTGACGCTTTGGATTTTCCCGAACGGCTGCCGCTGCCTGGCGCTCGTCCCGTAGCTGGCACGCCCAGGGGATGGCGTGGCCAGCCGGCTGGCTCACGTGGTGGCACCGTCACGGTGCGAGCCGGGGCAGTTTGGGACGCCATCCCGTGCGACGACGCGCCGCATGAGCTAAATCGCGTTCTGTGCCTATGAGACACCTCCTCGCGCTACCGTTGGGTCGGCCGCAACGGCGAGTCATGGCGGCTCACATTGGAGGAGACCGCGATGGGGGAGAGTTCCGGCGGCGGCTTATTTCGGCGGCGCGCGGGTTGCCTACTCGCCGGGCTCGGCGCGTTCCTGCTCGTGACGGGCATCCTGCTGCGCACGTATGTTTACGACCACGTCGCGGTGGTGCCAGCCGACGCCCATGCGATCACCACGTTGCGCGCCACTGGCGCCACGTACTTCGATCCGGCGCGCCTCACGACCCGCAAGGGCCTGCGCGTTACCGCGATCAGCACCTTGCGCGGTGACGTCAGCGCCGCTCGGGGCGACACTGAGGTGTTCGACACGTTCCTCGCGGTTCAGGCTTTCGACGGCACGCCGATCCAGTTCGTGCAGAGCCGGTTAGCGCTCGACCGGCACAGTGGCCGGCTGGTGTGGTGTTGCGGCGCCCATATCGGCGGCAACCACCTGGTCCGCGAGTCAGGCATCAGCGTCAAATTCCCGTTCTTTTCCCGCAAGACGACCTACCCGGTCTTCGACGCCGATGTGGCCCGGCCGGTGCCTGCGGCCTACACGGGCGAGGAGACGCTCGACGGCATACGCGTGTACCGGTACGTGCAGGTGCTGCCCGCGACGCAGATCGGAACCCGGCGCGTGCCACCCTCTGTCCTAGGTCTGCCGTCTCGGCCAGAGCTAATCACCGTCCGCCGCATCGAGGCGACCACGATGACGTTCTGGGTCGAACCGGTTACCGGCGTGCCAATGAAGATCGAGGAGAACACGCGCCAGATCCTGCAGACCCGCAGCAAGAGGCACACCCTGGTGGTCTTCGCCGCGGACCTGCGCCAGCGCCCAAGCGAGGTGGCGGCCTCGGTGCGCCGCTACCGGAGCCAGTCGGTTGAGCTCAATCTGGTCCACAACGTCCTGCCGCTGGTTAACGCGATCGGCGGTGCGCTGCTGATTCCCTTCGGTGCTGTCCTCGCCTGCGCTCCCCGCCGGCGGGCTAGCGTGGTACCAGTCAGCGATGGCGCTCTGGAGACCGGCGCGCCCTAAGCCACCAGCCCTGCGTAACGCGGTGTTTCCCACTGTTAGGGGACACTTCGTGGCACTGTCACCGACCGGACAGTCATCGGCCTATTGCTAAGGAAACTCGTGGCGTGACACAGTACGTCATCGAGCTATGACGAGTCGTCACTCTGGGCCGGGAGGCCGAGTGCAGCCAACTGCGGAGCGCGCCACGTTCCGCGATGTGTTCGCAATCTCCGAGTTCCGCGCGCTGTGGGCGTCACAGATCCTCTCCGTCGTCGGCGACCGGCTCGCGCTCGTCGCCTTGACGATTCTGGTATTCCAGCGCACGGGTTCACCTCTGCTCACGGCCAGCGCGTACGCGGCTGGTTACGTGCCATGGGTCGTCGGCGGGCTGGCGGTGTCGGGGATGGCGGACCGGTTCCCGCGACGTGAGGTCATGGTGGCCTGCGATATGGTGCGCGCTGTGCTCGTGGGGATCATGGCGATCCCAGGGGCGCCGTTATGGCTCCTCGTCCTCTTGTTGTTCTCAGCGACGTCGTTCGCACCTCCGTTCGAATCGGCCCGAGCAGCCACCTTCCCTGACGTCCTCAAGGGGGAGCGGTATGTGCTGGGAGTCGCGATCGCCCAGGCCACATTCCGCATGGGGGTGGTCATCGGGTTCGCCATCGGCGGTATCGCGGTCGGATTCCTCGGGCCGCGTCCGTCGCTGATGGCCGACGCCGCAACCTTCGCGCTGTCGGCGCTGCTCATCCACTGCTGGGTAAGGTCGCGTCCAGCGGCAAGACCCGAGAGCGGTCACATACATGCGCCGCTCGCCCGGATCGGGGCGGGGCTGCGCCTTGTCCTGGCCGACCGGACGGTTCGGGTGCTGGTCCTTTTTGGCTGGCTGGTTGCCTTTTACGCCGTGCCAGAGGGCGTTGCTGCGCCTTACGCCAAGCGACTCGGCGGCGGATCCGCCACCATCGGTCTCATTCTCGCGGCAGGTGCGTTCGGAGGCATGATCGCGGCGATCTGTTTTACCCGGCTCGTTAAGCCAAGGCAGCGCCAGCAGTGGCTGGGCCCGCTGGCCATAGCGGCACCAGCCACTCTCATGCTTTGCCTTACCGACCCAGGGTCGGGCGCGTCGCTGGCGATCTTCGCGCTATCCGGCGCGTTCAGTGTCTACCAGATTGCCGCTAATGCCGAGTTCGTCGGTGCTGTGCCTAATCGGTATCGAGCGCAGGGATTCGGGATTGCCAACGCAGGCTTGATCGTGGGCCAGGGCATCGTGTTTGTGCTCGCTGGCGCCGCCGCTCAAGTGATGAACCCGTCGATGGTGATCGCCATCAGCGGTGGTTTGGGTGCGTCGGCTGCTGCGGTCCTGGCGGTCAAGTGGCGTTCCAGAGCCAATCGCGTAGACCTGTCGGCCCGATGACCTGTTGGCCCAGGCGCCACACCGCCAAAGGCGGTCAGCCGTCGATTCGGCAGGTAGGTGGTTTAGGTCCAGGTGTTTTGCATGGTGCTTTGTCCCCTGTTGGGTTGGTGGTGGCTGCTGGGGCTGTGGTTGCTGGTGCGTGCTGTGGTTCAGGTCCAGGTGTTTTGCATGGTGCTCTGCCTCCTGTTGGGGTTGGTGGTGGCTGATGGGCGCTGTGGTTCAGGTCCAGGTGTTTTGCACGGTGCTCTGCCTCCTGTTGGGTTGGCTGTCGCTGGTCGGCGCTCTGGCGGGTTCAGGTCCAGGTGTTTTGCATCGCGCTGCCTCCGTCCTTGACCGCGGTGCTTGAACCATGAAGTAGATGCCGCTTTTGTTCTGTTTGTCCCTCTTTAGTCGCGGCCCGGCAAGTCAGCCAATGAGGTGATATAAGACCTATGGACGCGACGGTTGGCTATATGAGACTGTTCCCTTACTGTGGGCTAACATCCGTCAGCCGCACGCTCCTGGGAAGGTGCCCATGAGTGTCTCCTGGCTCCCGGGCCGCGTCCGGCTCAGCGCCAGCAGAATATTGGACTGGCCAGTGTTCACGCTGCGGCCCTTCCTGTTCGCATACGTGGTCCTGCTCACCGCGGGTGCGGCGGCCGCGATCGGCTTCACCGCAGCAAGCACCTCGTTCGCGCTGCCCGTTCTGGCCAAATTCTCCGCTTTGCTGTTGTGCGGCCTCGCCTCGGTGGAGGCAACCAGACGGATGGACGAGCCCCAGGGCGCGCTGGTGCGCGATCTGCTGACCGTTTGGTGCTTGCCGATCGCAATACTCCTCCCCCCCTTCTGGGCGCTAGTTGCGCCGATTCCCCTGCTCGCCTTCACGCAGTGGCGCGTCCATCGGGGGGTCGCGCACCGCAGGGTGTTCAGTGCCGCTTCCATCGGCCTGGCCTATGGTGCGGCTTCATTGGTGTTCCACACACTTCCCGTGACTGTCACCGGCCCAGACCCCGGCGGCGGCACGCACGCCATCCGCTGGGCTCTTGCGGTCGCCGGATGCGATGTCATGGCGTGGCTTATCAACAACGGTGCCATCGCCTTTGCGATCAAGATATCTGACCCGTCGACAACCCTGGCGGGTGAGATGTTCGGACGCGAGGCCATATTCGCCGACTTCGTCCAGTTCTGTCTCGGGGTCGTGGTCACCACCGTTGTCGCGGTGAACCCGGTGCTTCTCATCTTCGCGGCACCGACGGTCCTGCTTCAGCGGCGCTTTATGATGCATGCCCAGCTAGTCAGTAAGACGCGGGTCGATCCTAAGACGGGCCTGTTGAACGCCGTCACCTGGCAGCGGGAAGCGGCGGTGCAGGTTACCCGTGCGATCCGCACCCGCACCCAGCTCGCCGTCGGGATAGCTGACATCGATCACTTCAAGGCCGTTAACGACACCTACGGTCATCTAGCTGGCGACGCGGTACTCGGGGGCGTTGCGCGGGCGATGAGCGCACTGTTGCGCGATTACGACATCGTTGGCCGATTCGGTGGCGAGGAGTTCGTGATGCTGCTCCCGCAAACCGGCGCCGCGGAGGCGGCCAGCATCGCCGAACGGCTCCGCGCGAAGCTTGCGGAGATCATTATCCCGGTCAGCAATGGTGCGGTGCAGTCGCCGCTCGGGGTGACCGTCTCGATCGGCGTCGCTACTCTGGACGGCTCCAGGCGCGACCTTGACGACATGCTGGCTGCCGCCGACGCCGCCCTCTACGAGGCGAAAAACGCCGGACGCAACAGGGTCCGCGTATTGGCCGACAGCCCGGCCGGCGCGTGACTTCGGCGCGCCCCGACGCCGAAATCCATCCAGCGGCACCTGCGATACTGGCAGCCTGAGACGCCGTTACGAAGGGTCGGAAACGGACACGCCATGGCACAGGGTCAACGATGAGCCGGCCGCTGCTGAACCGCAGGCTCGCCGGGATGGGAACGACGATCTTCGCGGAGATGTCCGCACTCGCGGTCGCGACCGGATCGATCAACCTCGGCCAGGGTTTCCCCGACACCGATGGGCCGCGCGAGATCGCGCAGGCCGCCGCCGACGCCATCCTGTCGGGCCGGGGTAATCAATACCCACCCGGGCCAGGGATCCCAGAGTTGCGCGCGGCGATCGCCGATCATCAGCGGCGGTTCTACGGTCTGGAGTACAACCCCGACAGCGAGATCCTCGTCACAGCCGGGGCCACCGAGGCGATCGCGGCCACGCTGATTGCGCTGCTCGAGCCGGGTGACGAGGTCGTCGCGTTCGAGCCCTACTACGACTCCTACGCGGCATGCATCGCGATGACCGGTGCCGCCCGCGTGCCCGTCACGCTACGGCCGCCGGTGTTCCGTCCCGACCTGGCTGCCCTGCGCGCCGCGATTACGCCGCGGACCAGGCTGATTCTGCTCAACTCGCCGCATAACCCCACCGGCTCGGTCTTCACCCGCCAGGAACTCGCCGCGATCGCCGATCTCGCCTGCGCGCACAACCTGCTCGTGGTGACCGACGAGGTATACGAGCACATCACCTTCGACGGGGAACATGTGCCGATCGTGACGATGCCCGGGATGGCCGAGCGTACGGTCTCGATCAGCTCGGCGGGCAAGACCTTCTCCTTCACCGGCTGGAAGATCGGCTGGGTGATGGCAACGCCGGAGCTGGTCGCGGCGGTCCGTACGGCCAAGCAGTTCCTCACCTACGTCAGCGGTGGCCCGTTCCAGTACGCCATCGCACAAGCATTGCGGTTGCCGGACGATTACTACGCCGGGCTGCGCGACCGCCTGCGCCGCGGACGCGACGTACTGTGCGCGGGGCTTGCCGCGGCAGGCTTTGATGTCTACCGGCCGGCCGGCACCTACTTCGTCACGACCGACGTCGCGCCGCTGGGCGCTAAGGATGGTGTGGAGTTCTGTCGCGCGCTGCCGGCCCGCTGCGGCGTGGTGGCGATCCCCAACGCCGTCTTCTACGACGATGACCAGGCCGGGCGCAGCCAGGTCAGGTTCGCGTTCTGCAAGCGCGACGAGGTACTCACCGAGGCCGCCGCCCGGCTGGCCAGCCTGCGAGAGGCCACGAAGCGCTAGCCCGGTCCACGCGGGCGGGCGGGCCTTTCTCCGATGACCACGAAGGCATTCAGCTCGTCGGAACTGGCCACCCTCGGGACCAGCCCGTAGCGGGCCACGGTTTCCGCGGTCTGCGGCGCCTGGCGCTCGCTGGTCTCGACCAGCAGGGAAGCGCCCGCGGCCAGCCATTGTGGCGCCGCCTCGATCACCCGCCGCACGACGTCAAGCCCGTCCGCGCCACCATCGAGCGCCACCCGAGGCTCGTGTACGCGGGCCTCTGGCGGGAGCAGCCCCACCTCCTCGGTGGGCACGTAGGGTGCGTTGACGGCCAGGATGTCGACGCGGCCCCGCAGCGAAGCGGGCAGCGGCCGGTAGAGGTCACCTTCGTACACCTGACCACCGGCGGCGGCGACGTTGCGGCGGGCGCACCGCACCGCGGCGGGGTCGATGTCAACGGCGTACAACTCGACGCGGTCCAGGGCCGCGAGCAGCGCGGCGCCCACCGCGCCCGAACCGCAGCACAGGTCAACGACGACAGCTGGTGGCCGGGCGAGGGCCGCGGCCTGGTCGGCGGGGCTGGCGGCCTGGTCGGCGGGGCTGGCGGCCTGGTGGGCGGGGCTGGCGGTCTCCCGGGCGAGGGCCGCGGCCTGGCGGACGAGAAACTCGGTGCGTCGGCGCGGTATGAAGACCCCGGGGTCCATGGCTATCCGCAGGCCGCAAAATCCCGCCCAGCCGAGGACGTATTCGAGAGGCAGGCCGGCGGCTCGCCTGTCCACCATGGCGGCAAGGTCCGTCGGCGTCCGTGCCGCCGAGATCAGCAACTTCGCCTCGTCCTCGGCGAAGACGCAGCCGGCGGCCCGAAGCCTGGTGACGATGACGGATCGAGGGCGAGGTGACGGGGAGGCCGACATGAGAGTGTGCACGCGGGACGGCTAGCGCGGGGCGCCGATCGTCTTGGGCGCGCCGAAACCGGAGAGCACCTCGGGGACCGTTATCGTGCCGCCCTCATCCTGGAAGTTCTCCATGATCGACAGCAGCGCGCGGGCGGTCACCCCGGTGCCGTTGAGCGTGTGCACGAAGTCCAGTTTGCCTTCCTGCCGGAACCGCACGTTCAGCCGCCGCGCCTGGTAGTCGGTGGTGTTGGAGCACGAGGTGATCTCGCGGTACCGCCGCTGGGCAGGAAACCACGCCTCGATGTCGTACTTCTTCGCGGCCGAGGCGCCAAGGTCGCCGACGGCAATGTTCATCACCCGGTACGGCAGCCCGAGGCTCTGCACTATCTCTTCCTCATAGCCGAGCAGCTGTTCGTGGAACGCTACGGACTCCTCCGGACGGCAGTAGACGAACATCTCCACCTTGTCGAACTGGTGCACGCGGAACATGCCCCTGGTGTCCTTGCCCGCCGCGCCTGCCTCACGCCGAAAACACGTCGACAGTGCCGCGTAACAGGCCGGTAGATCATCAGAATCCAGGCGCTCATCCATGTGGATGGCGGCCATGGCCACCTCGGACGTTCCCGTCAGGTAGAGCCCGTCGCGCTCCAGGTGATAGATGTTCACCTCGTCGGTGGGTAGGAAGCCGGTCCCGTGCATGGCGCGCTCGCCGATCAGCACGGGCGGCAGAACCGGCAAGAAACCGCGCGCGACGAGGAAGTCAAGCACGTACCGGTACAGCGCTAGCTCGGTCAGCGCCACGTCGCCGAACCGGTAGGCGAAGCGCGAACCCGACGCCCGCGCGCCGCGGGCCATGTCCACCCAGCCGGCCGGCGATCCGAGCGCCAGGTGGTCACGGGCCGGAAAGCCGAACTCCGTGAGCGTTCCCCACGTCCGTAGCACGACGGCGTCTTCCTCGGTCATGCCGTCGGCCGCCGAGGGATCGGGCAGATTCGGTATGCGGTCGAGCAGCGCCTGCCGCTCGCCCACGGCCGTGGCCAGCTCGCTTTCCGCGGCGGCGAGCTCATCCTTGAGGCGGCGTAGCTCGGCGAGCTCGTCGGCGCTCGGGGCGCCCTTCGAGGACCGTTTCTGCTGCGCGCGCAGCCGTTCGGTATGTTCGGTGAGCTCACGCCACCGGTGGTCGGCGGCGAGCAATGCGTCGAAATCCCGCGTCGCGCCCCTGCGGGCGAGCGCGGCGCGGAAACGGCCCGGTTCCTGGCGGGCGGCCTTAAGGTCAATCACGGGGCGAGTTTAGTCGGCCTCGCCGCGCGACCCGTGCCATCGTCGGCTAATTCGGCTGTCCGAGGTGGCGCAGCTTCTCGCCCACGTAGATCTGGCGCGGCCGGGCGATTCGCTGCTCATTGTCGAGGATGCCTTCCTCCCACTGCGCCAGCCAGCCAGGGGTGCGGCCGATCGCGAAGAGCACGGGGAACATGTCCACAGGGAAACCCATGGCCTGGTAGATGATGCCCGAGTAGAAGTCCACGTTCGGGTACAGCTTGTGGCTAACGAAGTAGTCGTCGGCCAATGCGATCTTCTCAAGCTCCAGTGCGATGTCGAGCAGCCGGTTCCGCCCGGTGACCTTGAACACCTCGTCGGCGATCTGCTTGATGACGGTGGCGCGCGGGTCGAAGTTCTTGTAGACGCGGTGGCCGAAACCCATCAGCCTGAGCTCGCCCTTCTTTACCCTTTCCACGTAGGAGGGCACGTTGTCGACCGAACCGATCTCCGTCAGCATCCTCAGCACCCGCTCGTTCGCACCGCCATGCAGCGGGCCGTAGAGCGCGGCCGCTGCGGCCGCCGCCGCCGAGTACGGGTCCGAGTGCGCGCTGCCCACCGCCCGCATCGTGTTCGCGGAACAGTTCTGCTCGTGATCGGCATGCAGGATGAGCAGCTTGTCGACGGCCCGCTCGAGCACTGGATCTGGGCGGTAGCTCAACTCGGTCGTCTTCCACATCATGTTGAGGAAATTCCCGGCAAATGACAGCTCGTTGTCCGGGTAGGCATAGGGCAGGCCCACCGCGTGCCGATAGGCAAAGGCCGCGAGTGTGGGCATCTTCGCCATCAGCCGGACTATCTGCTTACGCCGCTTTTGCTCGTCGAAGATAAGATTCGCTTCCGGATAGAACGTGGACAAGCCGCCCACTGTGCTGACCAGAATTCCCATTGGGTGGGCGTCATGGTGGAAGCCGTCGATGAACTTCTTTGCGTTCTCGTGCACGAACGTGTGGTGGGTAAGCTCGTCGGCCCATGCGGCCGCCTGCTGGGCGTTCGGCAGGTCACCGTTCAACAGCAGGTAGGCAACCTCAAGGAACGAGCAATGCTCGGCGAGTTCCTCGATCGGGTAGCCGCGGTAGCGCAGAATGCCCTCTTCCCCATCGATGAACGTGATGGCGCTACGGCAGCTCGCGGTGTTCAGGAACGCCGGATCGTAGGACAGCAGCCCTGGATCGTCCTCGCCTTCCTTTATCTGGCGGAGGTCAGTAGCGCGGATGGCGCCGTCCCTGATCCGGATTTCGTAGCTGCGGCCCGTTCTTGAGTCGGTGATCTGCAGCATGCCCTCGCCTGGATTAGGTGTCATTGTGGCTCAGCTCTCCTCCTGGCTCCGCGCCTAGTGCGGCTGCTGCGGTTGGCGCACGGCCGCTGGCCCACGGCGGTGCTGCTAAATGCGGCGTGTCCTCCCATAACGCCAAGGTACGTCGTCGGCCTGGGCAGTTGCGATGCCCGCGGTAGGAGAGTTGCTGGACGGTACGAGCGAGCCGTACTCCGGCGTCCAGGTGGCGCCGTCCACCGCGGCTTCGATCTCTTCGCCGCTCATCATGCGGGCGACGCCGCAATCGCATGCCTCACGTGCGACCGCGATGGCGATCGCGCGGGAGATCGGCCGGAGTTCAGCAAGTCGCGGGTACAGAGCGCCCTCCTCAAGCCGGTCCGGACGAACCATGGCGGCGAGGGTGGTGGCCGCCACGAGGAACATGCGGTCGGTGACCTCTCGTGCCCCCGACGCGATCGTACCGAGACCTACACCAGGGAAGATGAAGACGTTGTTCGCTTGGCCGATGACATGCCTGCGCCCGTGAAAAGCCACCGGGTCGAACGGGCTGCCGGTCGCGACGAGGGCCCGCCCGTCACTCCAGGCGAGCACGTCCGCGGGGACGGCTTCCGAGTTCGCCGTGGGGTTCGACAGCGGAAGCACGATCGGGGAGTCCGCATGAGCGGCCATCTCGCGGATCACTGGCTCGGTGAAGGCGCCAGCCTGCCCGGACGTGCCGATGAGGATGCTCGGCCGTATCCGGCGCACCACGGTTTCGAGGTCGTACCGGCTGGCGGGGGAAAAGCCGTATCTGGCCAGGTCCCGGGCGGGTAGGGCGAACGGGCGCTTGTCGTCGTCGATTCTGTCGCGTCCTTCGAAGATCAGGCCGCGCGAGTCGAGCATGACGATCGAGCTGCGAAGGTCGGCGGTGGAATCCTGCTGCCGTATCACGGTCTCGGCGAGCCTCGCGATGCCTATGCCTGCGGCCCCCGCGCCGACGAAGACGAGCCGCTGCCCGGACAGCGGCTGGCCCACCTTCCGCAGCGCCGCGAGCAACCCGGCGAGTACGACGGCGGCCGTGCCCTGTATGTCGTCGTTGAAGCTCGCGATGCGGTGGCGGTAGTGGCCAAGCAACCGGATCGCGTTGTGCTGTTTGAAGTCTTCCCACTGCAGCACGGCGTCTGGATATACCTCGAGCACAGCGTTGACGAACGCCTCGACGTAGGCGTCGTAGGCATCGCCGCGCAAGCGTGGCTTGGGATAGCCGAGATAGAGGGGATCGCGCAGCAGTTCCTCGTTGTCTGTACCGCAGTCAAGCGACACCGGCAGCGTCAGAGCTGGATGCAGCCCAGCCCCGGAACAGTAGAGGGCCAGCTTGCCGACGGGGATACCCATGCCACCGGCACCCTGGTCGCCGAGGCCAAGGATGCGTTCGTTGTCGGTGGCGACGATCAGGCGTACGTTGGGCCGCCCGGTGTTGCGCAGCAGTTCGGGGATGCGCTCGACATCCTCAGGCGTGATCCACAGGCCGCGGGGGCGGCGCTGCACGACGCTGAACCTCCGGCAGGCGTCGCCGACGGTGGGCGTGTAGACGATCGGCGCCAGTTCCTCGAGATTGTCGGCGAGCAGCCGGTGAAACAGCGTCTCATTGCGGTCGTTCAGTGCGGCGAGCCCGATGTACTTCTCCAGGTCGTCGGTCTTGCACCGGATGCGTTCAAGTTCAAGCTGAACCTGCTGCTCCATGGTGAGAACCCGCCACGCGAGCAGCCCCCGCAGGCCGAGTGTGTCCCGCTCATCCGCGGTGAAGGCGGCATCCTTGTTCACCGTCGCCTGTTCAAGGATCTCCGTGCCACTCATTTCCGGTGCATTTTCGTTGGGATGCATCCTCTGCCTCCAGCGTCCTATGTCCCGAACATAGGCTTTGCAACGCACGGACACGGGAGCCTTTCGTCCCGCCCCGCGAGGACTTCGGCCCCCGGGGGCCCGCGTGGATGGGATTGGTGGATGGACAACCGGGCGAGCGGAGTGACGGTCGGCGTTTCCCGTGGTCTGCCGGTCGGCGATGACGTACACGTCTGGCATGGACTGATCGCCGAGCCGCCAGGGGAAACAAGTCAGCACGCGGGCGCGGAGGCGGAGCTTGCGGTGCTGTCCGGCGGCGAGCGGGCCAGGTCGCAGCGTTTTCTACGGCCCGCCGACCGCTGGCAGTTCGTGGCCGCGCACGCTGCGGTGCGACGAGTGCTCGGGAGCTATGTGGGTGCCGATCCCGCGGCGATCCGGATGGGCCGTACGCCGTGCTGCCGGTGTGGCAGCACCGAGCACGGCCGGCCGAGGATCGAGTGGCCGGCCACCCCGCTGGATTACAACTTCTCCGGTTCGGGCCGCCATTGGGTGCTCGCGGTGGCACAGGGCCGCCCGGTGGGGGTGGACGTCGAGGTGCGCCGCGGCATCGACGTCGTCCAGATGTCGCAGACCTGCCTCACCGGATCCGAGCGCAGCTATCTGACGGGTCAGCCTGCCGTGGAGCAGCTCGGGGTGTTCTTCCGTTGCTGGACGCGTAAGGAAGCCGTACTCAAGGCCTGTGGCGTGGGGCTCGCGAGCACGCTGTCCAGCCTGGAGGTGGAGCCACAGCGGCGGCCCGCCGTACGGGTGCGCCACGCCTCGGGAACATGCCCGGACGCCTGGCTTGTGCAGGACCTGCCGGGAGGCCCCGACTGGTCCGCGGCGGTCGCACAGCCCGCGTCCCACTCCGGCACGGTGGTGGTCCGTGAGTACGCGCCGTCATGATCAGGGCCGGGCGGCTCACGAACGCGGCGCGCGGCCCGGGCCTGGCGGGCCCACGTAGGCCTGCGCGATGGAAAGCCAGCGGTCGGCATCGGGTCCACTGGCGGTAAGCGCCAGATCATCGCGGTGGCGGCGTCTCGTCACCAGCAGGCAGAAGTCCACCGCGGGCCCGCTGACCCGCTGCGCGGCGCTGTCCGGGCCGAAGCGCCAGATCTGGCCACCGAGGTCACCGAGGTCACCGAGGTCACCAGGCGCGGCGAGTTCCACACTGAACTCGTCGGCCGGAGGCGTCAGGCCATGCGCGAGAAACGCGAAATCCCTTGTCCGCACGCCGAACCTGGCGACGTGGCGGATCCGAGCCGAAGGCTCACGGAGCACCCCGAGGGCGTCGGCGATGTCCTGGCCATGGCCGAACAGTTCCATTATCTGGGCGGATGCCACCGTCGCCACCGACAAAGGGGTGACCATCCACGGCACCTTCTGGCCGGGTGGTACCGCCGCGAGCGCGTCCCGTGCGGCAGCGCGCTGTGTCCGCCACCGCGCCAGCAGCTCGGCGGGCGTACCGGCCAGCTGCTCGGCGGCACCCGCCGCGATGACGGCGTCGAAGTTCTCAAACCCGCTGCCCATAGCGTGACGACGCGCCTCGAACTCGGCCGGGTTGACCGCCGCGAGCGCGGTGATCCGGCTGTTGTCGGCCAGATGGGCGACCTGATGCGCGATCGTCCATCCAGGCGCGGGCGTCGGCAGCATCCACTGCCGGTCGGCCAGGCCAGCCACCATCCGGTCGACGTCGTCTCCCTCGGCGGCCAGGTCGGCGAGCACCTGATCAGTAACGCCCATCGCAGTCATCCGAGCCTCCACATCGTGGCTATCATCGAGCGCGCCGCCGGGTCTCGTCCAGGCGCTGGGTGCGGCCCTGCCGGTCGAGCATCTCGAGCAAGGGCACCGCGACCCGCCGGGTGGTCCGCAGCGCCTGGCGCGCCTCGCTGGCCGTGAACGGCTGCGGCAGGCCGGCGAGGACGCGCGCCGCCTGCTCGTCCGCCCCGGGCAGCAGATACACCTCCGGCGAAACGCGCAGCAGATACTTGGCCCGAACGGCCGCCGCAAGCTGGCGCTGATCGAGCCGGAGCTCCCGCAGCCGTTCCGCGTCAGGGGCCAGAAAGGGGTTACGGCGAAGGTCGCGGCGAATAGCCTCGACCGCGGCTCTTACCTGGGCCGGAAGGTCAGGCGCGGCGGGTGAGCAAAAAATCTTCCCGCCGAGGTAGCGGAGCGGGGGCCGCACGAGTGCCTCCACGAGCTTGCGGTCCGGCAGGTGAAGCTGCCGCCTGGCGGCCTCGGCTGGAAGCCCGGGATCGAGCGGGTGGCGCGCGGCGTGGGCCTCGGCTATCGCTTGCAGCATCGCTGCAAGCTCGCGCCACCAGCCGGGGTCGGCGAGCCAGTCCCCGGCCACTGGACGCGCCGTGGGCGCCGCGCCCATAGCGATCAGGTCCCGCGCTCGCACGAGCTTGCGGCGGCGTAGCTCGGCAGCAGCGTCCGCGCTGCCAGTCAGGCCGACGAGCTCGGCCGCACGCGCCCGCGCGGCGCCGCGCCGGCGCAGGGCGGGCGGGCGCACGTCAAGCACGGTGGCGCTGCTCACGCCGAGCTGCCCCTGTGGATCACGGCCCGGGTTACGCACCACCGCGACGTCCCCGATGCGCAGCGGCAGCGGTGCGCGCAGCGTCAGCCTGGCCAGGTCGTCGCCGAGCCGGCGGATGCGCACCGCGGTACCGGCCGTGCCGATGTGCAGCATGGCCTGCTCGGGCAGCCGTGCCTGGTCCGCGCCGGTCAGCCGAACATCCAGGGTCTGGGTGGTGAGCCACCGGCCCGGGCTGACAAGCGCGCTGCCGCGGCCCACCTGGCCGAGGTCCGCACCCCGCAGGTTGAGGGCGACTCGCGCGGTGGCCGCGACCTGCGGGCGCTGCGTCTTCAGCGCCTCAAGCCCGCGCACGCGGAACAATCGCTGGCCAGGAAGGGCGGCCAGCTCGTCACCGACCCGGATAGTGCCTGCGGTGAGAGTTCCAGTGACGACGGTGCCGTGGCCGGTGATCCTGAACGACCTGTCGATCCACAGCCGCACGTCGGCGGCCTGATCCGGGGGCGGGAGCCGGCTGATCAGCCGACCGATGGCGGCCCGCAGATCGGAGAGCCCTGCGCCCGTGACCGAACTCACCGCGACCGCCTCGACATGGCCAAGCGAGGACCGCGCGATCCGCGACGTGGCCGTCACGATCGCCGTTTCGGGATCGGCCAGATCGGAGCGAGTGACGGCTAGCAGGCCGTATTTGATGCCGAGAGCATCGATGGCCGCCAGATGCTCCTCGGACTGGGCCCGCCAGCTCTCGTCGGCCGCCACGACGAATAGGATGGCCGGCGCTGGCCCGGCGCCGGCCAGCATGTTCGCGATATAACGCTCGTGCCCAGGAACGTCCACGAAGGCCACCTCGGCGTGCTGCGGCGCGAGTGACATCCAGCAGAATCCGAGGTCGATGGTCATGCCGCGGCGGACTTCTTCCGCCCACCGGTCAGGTTCCATCCCGGTGAGCGCACGCACGAGGGCGGACTTGCCATGATCGACATGCCCGGCGGTGGCAATCACGTGCATGATGGCGGCCTAGGGTAGGAGGTCCGGTGCGGTCGGATAACAGCACGGAGGTTCGGCTCACGCAGTACGCCTCCGGCGGCGGCTGTGCATGCAAGATACCGCCGGGAGAGCTTGAGGACATCGTCGCCGGGCTGGTCGGCGGGCAGGTCGACGGGTCCAGGGGCAAGCTGATTGTGGGCCTGGACGATGGCGATGACGCCGCGGTCCTGATCATGGATGACACGGCTGGTCCATCCCGCGCCCTGGTGGTTACGACGGACTTCTTCACTCCTGTGGTCGATGACCCCTACGACTGGGGCAGGATCGCGGCGGCGAACGCATTGTCGGATGTGTACGCGGTCGGCGGCGAGCCCGTGCTCGCGGTTAATCTGCTCGGCTGGCCCCGCGACCGGCTTCCGCTGCGGATCGCCGCCGAGGTGCTGCGCGGCGGCATTGACGTGGCACGCCTGGCTGGTTGCCATGTGGCCGGGGGTCACAGCATTGACGATCCTGAGCCGAAATATGGGATGGCCGTGACCGGGATCGCCGATCCGGCCCGCCTGCTGCGCCTTTCCGCCGGGTCGCCGGGCATGCCGTTGTCGCTCTCCAAGCCGCTGGGTATTGGGGTGCTCAACAACCGGCACAAGACGACCGGCGAGGTCTTCCCGCAGGCGGTTGACACGATGACGCGGCTCAATGCGGACGCGGCGCGCGGCGCGCTCGACGTGGGCGTGCGCTGCGGCACCGATGTGACCGGGTTTGGTCTCCTCGGCCATCTATACAAGCTGGCGCGCGCGAGTGGCGTCAGTGCGGTGATCGATACCAGTGCCGTTCCGTATCTGGACGGGGCCCGCGAGGCGGTCGCGGCCGGATTCGTGAGCGGGGGCACCCGGCGCAATCTCGCCTGGGTATCGCCGCACCTGGACCGGGGCACGGCTAGCGAGGCGGAATGTCTGCTGCTCGCTGACGCGCAAACCTCAGGAGGGCTGCTGCTTGCGGGCGAGGTTCCTGGTGCGCCGGTGATCGGGCGCCTGGTACCTCGGGAAGATCAGCTGATCCGCCTGCGGTGAGCGCCGGGACGGCCCGGCCCGTGCAGGGAGGGGGACGGCCGCTGCTCCCCACGATCTCCGTTGCTCTGGGCGCGGCTCGCGTGGGCTGCGTCTCCCCGGATCCAGCCGGTGAACGTGCCCTTCAGTGAGTCGGGAGCGGTGACCTCGCCCGGGGAGGGCAGGCCTGTATGGGCATCGACCTTGGGCAGTTGCGGCGGCAAGAAGACCCATTTCTTGTACGACCAGAACCGGAAGAGGGTACCCAGCCCGATGCCGACGGCCAGCGCCACGTTATAGGAGAACTGGTCGTCAAGTTTGAGCGTGTAGTGCGTGAAGCCGATGCACAGCAGTTGGATGAGCAGGCCGACGCCGTTCAGCACGAAGAAGAGAAAGTACTCGCGGCCGAGCCCGCTGTCGGCCCGGTGCCGGAATGTCCAGTACCGGTTGCCGATGTAGGCGAGGGTCGTGGCCGCCACCGTGGCGATGGTGTTGGACGTGAGTGGTCCCATCCCCAGCCCGAAGTGCAGCAGGTTCGTCCCGCCCCAGGCCACGACGAGCCCCACGGCGCCGACGGCACCGAACTTCGCGACCTCGTGGATCAACAGTTTGAATCGATCGTAGAGTGCGATCGCGATTCTCACCGGAACGATCATCCTCCCCGGTTTGTCCCGGACGGTCCCCACTTTGCCAACCGAGGGTCTGCCTTACCGAATGTGACGACCTTACCCGCGCGATGGTTGCATGCGCGGGACAACTCGGCTTAGAGCCTGCTTGAGAACCCGGCGGCTCTTTGCCTGCCAAACCGGTTCGGCGGTTGTCCGACCCCCAAGGTAATGTCCGCTGACGTGGCCGATTCACATACCGTGCGGGTTCGGCGGGACGACCTGGCCCACCAGGGACGTGGTTCCGCTGCCCGTGACCGTGCCGCGCCGGAGGCCGCGCTGATACGGGCCCGCGGCCTCACCAAGCGCTTCGGGGGCATCACCGCGGTCGACGGTATCGACTTCGACCTGGTCCGGGGGGAGGCGTTCGGCTTCCTTGGCCCGAACGGCGCCGGCAAGTCGTCCACGATGCGAATGATCGGCTGTGTGTCCCCGCCGACCGCGGGGACACTGCGTATCCTCGGGCTGGACCCGGTCGTGGATGGACCTGCGATCCGGGCCCGTCTCGGCGTAGTACCCCAGGAGGACACGCTGGATACCGAGCTGACCGTGAGTGAGAACCTGCTCATTTACGGGAGGTACTTCGGCCTGTCTCGCGATGTGATCCGCGACCGCGCGGGGAGGTTGCTCGCGTTCGTCGAGCTGTCCGATCGCAGCGGCGACCGGGTGGAATCACTGTCTGGTGGTATGAAGCGCAGGCTGACGGTGGCGCGGTCGCTTATCAACGAGCCAGAGATCTTGTTGCTTGACGAGCCGACGACCGGGCTTGACCCACAGGCCAGGCACGCCCTGTGGGATCGCTTGTTCCGGCTCAAGCAGCAGGGCGTGACGCTCGTCCTCACCACGCACTACATGGACGAGGCCGAGCAGTTGTGCGACCGCCTGGTCGTCATGGACGGTGGCCGGGTGGCCGCGCAGGGATCGCCGCATGAACTGATCGGCAGGTACTCGACACCCGAGGTCCTTGAGCTGAGGTTTGCCCTGGACCAGCACACGTCGGCGGCTAAGAAGGCAACGGAGCTCATGCGGGCGCGCATGCCGCACGTGGCCGATCGGGTCGAGGTGCTGCCCGACCGGGTCCTGATCTATACCGCCGACTGCGACGCGGCCCTCGCGGCGGTCCGCTCCGGCGGGCTCCAGCCGGTGACCACGCTGGCCCGGCGCAGCACGCTGGAGGACGTGTTCCTCCACCTGATCGGCCGGAGCCTGGGGGAGTGATGGCGCAGGTCCGGGTGGCGCAGCGGCCAAGCGCCGGGACGCTCGCGACACGTGAACTGCGGCATCAGATTACGCTGTACCGGCGGACGTGGCGGGGGACGCTCTTCAGCAGCATCGTGACCCCCGTGCTCTACCTGACGGCAATGGGCGCCGGACTCGGTTCACTTGTGAATCAGCACGCGACCACGCGGCTCGGTGGCGTTAGCTACCTGGCCTTCATCGCGCCCGGCCTGCTCGCCGCGAGTGCGATGCAGATCGCGATCGGCGCCGCCACCTATCCCGTGCTCGGCGGGGTCAAATGGCAGCGAACCTATTTCGCCGCGGTGGCCACTCCCGTTAGGCCCGCCGACATCTTCCACGGCTTCCTGCTCTTTGTGACGGCCCGCCTCACCGTATCCGCGGCCGCTTTTCTTGCGGTGATGTCCGTATTCGGCACTGTGACCAGTCCACTGGCCGCCGCCGCACTTCCTGTCGCGGTGCTAACCGGCCTGGCGTTCACCGCCCCGGTGGCGGCCTGGGCCGTCACACAGACCATCGATGTCGGTTTCAGCCTGCTGTTCCGCCTCGGCATGATCCCGATGTTCCTGTTCTCGGCGACGTTCTTTCCGCTGAGCCAGCTTCCCGCCTGGATGCGGCCCGCCGCCTATGTCACGCCGCTGTGGCACGGCGTCGCCGCGTGCCGGGCGCTGACCCTTGGCGATGTCCGCGCTCCGGCATTGCTGGCCCATCTCGGCTACCTGACGTTGCTGACCCTGATCGGCGTGTTCGCGGGGCAGTGGACCCACCGGCGGCGGCTCTATGAGTAAGCCACCAACCCGGAGGCGCAAGTCATGACGGCTGGCGCAGCGGTCCGCCAGCGGATGCTCCCGCTGGCCAGACGGTCCTGGCCGCCGGGGAGCCTGTTCATGGTCGAGCGCAGCGTGTTGGTGTACCGGCGTGTCTGGCCGGTGCTCATTTCCGGCTTCTTCGAGCCCTTGTTCTACCTGCTGTCGATCGGGCTCGGCCTCGGTGCGCTCGTCGGCACCGTGGTTGGCCCGGGTGGCGCGCCGATCGGCTATGTCGAGTTCGTCGCTCCTGCCCTGCTGGCGTCTGCCTCGATGAACGGTGCCATTTTCGACTCGACATTCAATGTGTTTTTCAAGCTGAAGTACGAGAAGGTCTACGACTCGGTCCTCGCCACCCCGATGACCGTCGGCAACATCGCCCTCGGGGAGATTACCTGGGCGCTGCTGCGCGGTGCTTTCTACGCGGCGATGTTTCTCGCCGTGATGGCGGCAATGGGCCTCATCCACTCGATGTGGGCCGTGCTGGCCCTGCCCGGCGCCGTGCTTATCGGCTTCGCCTTCGCCGCGACGGGCATGGGTGCCACCTGCTACATGCGGACCTGGCAGGACTTCGATTTCGTCACGATGGCGCTCGTGCCGATGTTTCTCTTCTCCGGAACCTTCTACCCGCTAGCCATCTACCCGCGAGCTATTCAGCTTGTTATCGAGTGCACACCGCTCTATCAGGGCGTGGCGCTGCTGCGTGGCCTCACCCTGGGTGCGGTGGAGCACAGCCTGCTCGGGCATGCCGCCTACCTGGCGCTGATGGGCCTGGCCGGCTGTACGGTCACCGCGCGTCGGCTGGCACGGCTGTTGCTCCGCTAGCGCGCCGCGCGGCAGGAGAGTGCCACGAAGCGGCAGCCGTTGCGGACCTGCTTGCTTACCCGTGGGTAGATAGGGTTGACGGACGAAGCGGGCTGGCATCCGGTCAGGCATATCCGAAAGGCGGCCGCGCATGGACTTCGCATTCGACGCCCGGACCGAGGAACTGCGAAAGCGGCTGCTTGCGTTCATGGCCGAGCACGTCTACCCCGCCGAGGCTGTCTTCGCCCAACAGACGGCGGCGTCCGCGGGCTCCTGGCGACGGCCGCCGGTACTGGAGGAGCTCAAGGCGAAAGCCCGCGAGCAGGGACTTTGGAACCTGTTCCTGCCGGACCACCCGCAGGGCGCCGGACTGACAAATCTGCAATACGCCCCGCTCGCCGAGATCACCGGGCACAGCCCCGCCCTGGCACCGGAGGCTCTCAACTGCGCGGCGCCGGACACCGGCAACATGGAGCTGCTCGCCGGGTTCGGCACGCGGGAACAGCAGGAGCGATGGTTGGCGCCGCTGCTTGACGGCACGATCCGGTCGGCGTTTTGCATGACGGAGCCCGAGGTTGCCTCCTCGGATGCGACCAACATCGCGACCCGGATCGAGCGCGACGGCGACAGTTATGTCATCAACGGCCGAAAGTGGTGGTCGTCAGGCGCGATGAATCCGGGCTGCGAGATCTTCATCGTGATGGGGAAGACCAACCCATCGGCGCAGCGTCACCGGCAGCAATCGATGATCCTCGTCCCGCGTGACGCGCCGGGCGTGGACGTGCGGCGTGGCATGTTTGTGTTTGGCTACACCGACGCGCCCCATGGCGGGCACGCGGAAATCGTGTTTCGCGACGTACGAGTGCCCGCGAGCAACCTGCTCGGCGGCGAGGGGGACGGGTTCGCGATTGCCCAGGCCAGGCTCGGTCCAGGGCGCATTCACCATTGCATGCGACTGATCGGTATGGCGGAGCGGGCGCTCGAACTCATGTGCCACCGGGTCACGGGGCGGGTCGCTTTCGGCCACCCCCTTGCCGATCAGGGGGTCGTCCAGGACTGGATTGCCGAGGCGAGGGTGCGCATCGAGTCCACCAGGCTTCTCGTGCTGAAGACCGCGTGGCTCATGGACACCATCGGCAACAAGGGAGCGCACACCGAGATCCAGGCCATCAAGATTCTCACACCCCGGATGGCCGAGTGGGTGATCGACCGTGCCATCCAGGCGCACGGCGCCGCCGGAGTCACCCAGGACTTCCCGCTGGCCCAGCTGTGGTCCTCCGCGCGCGCGCTGCGGTTCGCCGACGGGCCGGACGAGGTGCACAAGCGTTCGCTCGCCCGCCGGGAGCTGCGGCGCTACCGCGAAGGAAGCGAGCACGGACCCGTCGGACGCTGAGGAGACGACTATGACTTGGCCAGCGCTGAGGAGACGGCAATGACTAGGCCGGCGCTGAGGAGACGGCAATGACTAGGCCGGCGCTGAGGAGACGACAATGACACAGCCGAGGCTGAGGAGGCGACAATGACACAGCCGACTCAGCGCGTTGCCATCGTCACGGGCGCCGCACGCGGCATCGGCGCCGCCACCGCCCGTCGGCTGGCCGCCGACGGCATGGCGATCGCCGTGCTTGACCTTGACGAGTCCGCAGGCAAGGAAACGACGGATGCCATCGTCGCCGCCGGTGGTAGGGCGCTGGCGGTGGGTGCGGATGTGAGCCAGGCGGGCCAGGTGGAAGCGGCGGTCGACCGCGTCGTCAAGGTACTGGGCGCACCGGCGGTTCTGGTCAACAACGCCGGGGTGCTCCGCGACAACCTTCTGTTCAAGATGAACGAGGACGACTGGGACACGGTCATGGGTGTCCACCTGCGCGGTGCCTTCCTGATGAGCCGGGCCGCCCAGCAGCACATGGTCGCGCAGGGCTATGGGCGGATCGTCAGCCTCTCGAGCAGTTCGGCCCTGGGCAACCGCGGCCAGGCCAACTACTCGACCGCAAAGGCAGGGCTGCAGGGCTTCACCAAGACCCTCGCGATCGAGCTCGGCCAGTTCGGCATTACGGTGAACGCCGTCGCGCCCGGGTTCATCGTCACCGACATGACCAGGGCTACGGCGGCACGCGTGAAAGTGGATTTCACCGAGTTCCAGCAGGCGGCAGCCGCGCGGATCCCGGTCAGGCGGGCCGGGCAGCCCGAAGACGTCGCACACGTCATCTCGTTCCTCGCGAGCGAGGGAGCGGGTTTCGTGTCCGGCCAGGTGATCTATGTAGCGGGCGGCCCGCTGTGCTGACCACCGCGACGTCCGGGCTGCGGCTGGGCGGGCTGCCGTCGTGCTAGCCAGCGATCTTCCTGGCGCCGGTGTCGTCGTTACCGGCGCTGGCGGCGGCATCGGCGCGGCCCTCGCCATGCGTTTCGCGGCCGAAGGTGCGCACGTCATAGTGAATGACCTCGATGGTGCGGCAGCAGCGGCGGTCGCGGCGGCTGCCGGTGGCACTGCGATCGCGGCGGACGCGTCGAGCGAGCCGGGCGTTGCGGACCTGATCTCCCGTGCGCGCGATCAACTCGGCGCGATCGACCTATACTGCGCGAACGCCGGGGTGGCACGCGACCGGGGTCTGGATGCGCCTGAATCCGACTGGGAGTGGTCGTGGCAGGTGAACGTGATGGCGCACGTCCGCGCCGCACGCCTGCTGGTGGGGCCGTGGCTGGACCGGGGAAGCGGTCACATCATTGCGACGATCTCTGCTGCCGGCCTTCTCACCATGCTGGGGTCGGCACCGTATTCGGTCACCAAACACGCCGCGCTCGGTTTCGCGGAATGGTTGTCCGCCACATACCGGCACCGCGGCATCACCGTGCAGGCACTGTGCCCACAGGGCGTGCGAACGCCGATGCTGGCCGCCGCGGGCGAGGTGGGCAGGCTGGTCCTGGGCGACACGGCGATCGAACCTGAGCAGGTGGCGGATGCGGTGGTCGAGGCGCTCGGGGACGGCAGGTTCCTGATCTTGCCGCACCCGGAGGTGGCGCGAATGTACGCCGGCCGCGCCGCAGATACCGACCGTTGGCTGCGTGGCATGAACAAGATTCAGCGCCGGGTGGAAGCCATCGGTTGACGACGCGGTGCGCGGGCCGCGCGGCCGTAGTCGGCATCGTGCGCTTGTTGCCGCTGCGCTGCGGCGATGCGACGATGCGACGCTATTTTTTGGACATCCGCAGCTGATGCGCAGCCCCGGACCGAAACATGCTTGAAACCTCTGCTGCCCTCCGGCGCTGCACGTTCCCACTCGCGTAACAGACGGGAAATGTGTCCGAAACTCGCCCGTGGGAGACATGTACCAACTGATGGGCGAGAGGCGGCCCTGCCGGGGTGGGCCCTCCGTGGCGAGCCTGGAGCGTGGAGCGTGGTTCCTTATCCGAGTTGGCTGAATGCCGGGGATACCTCATGGCAGCTGACGGCCGCAACACTTGTTGGGCTGATGAGCATCCCGGGTCTCGCCGTGCTCTACGGCGGGTTGGTCCAGCGCAAGTGGGCCGTGAATACGCTGCTGATGACCTTTAGCGCGTTCTGCACGGTTCTCATCGTGTGGGTGCTCTGGGTCTTCAAGATGGGGTTCGGAGACCCGTGGATCAAGACGTTCGTCGGGACTCCCGGCGCGGTGATCGGTCAGGGCGGGTTGCAGAATCGCGCGCATATCCCGCTCGTCAGCGGCACTGGGGGGATGCCGCCGTTCCGGATCCCGCAGTCGGCCCTGGTCTACTTCCAGTTTGTGTTCGCTGCGATCACACCGATTCTGTTCCTCGGCAGCGTGGTCGGCCGGATCAGCTTCAAGGTCTGGCTGATCTTCGTGCCGCTCTGGTCTACATTCGCCTATGCGGTCAACGCATTCCTGCTCTGGGGCGGCGGTTGGTGGGCGCACCAGGGGGCTCTCGACTTCAGCGGCGGCTACGTGATCCACCTAGCCGCTGGCACCTCGGGGTTCGTGGCGGCGGCGGTGATTGGGCCGCGGCTGAAACGAGACCGCGAACATGGGGTGCCGAACAATCTGCTATTCGTCGCCGTGGGCGCGGGCCTCCTGTGGCTCGGCTGGAACGGCTTCAACGGCGGTGACCCGTACTTCGCGGGCGCCGACGCCGGCGCGGCGGTGCTCAACACGAACCTCGCAACGGCCGTCGCGATGATGACCTGGATCGTGCTCGACATGATCGGGGGCAAGGAGCGGAAGCCAACGTTCCTCGGTGGAGTGAACGGCATGATTGTCGGTCTGGTGGGCATCACGCCGGCCGCGGGTTACGTGAATGGCCTCGGTGCCATCATGATCGGCCTGATCGGCTCTGGGGTCGTCTGGGCAGCCTGGAACTTCCTCAGCAAGGTGCCGCCGTTCAGCAAGGTCGATGACACCCTTGGTGTCGTCTACACGCACGGCATCGCCGGGCTTTGCGGCGGTCTGCTCGTCGGCTTCTTCGCCGATCCCAACATGATTATCTACCCGGGTACCAAGGGCGGCGCAGGGTTCAGCGCGGCCGGGCTTTTCTACGGGCATCCGAAGCAAGTGGCCATCCAGGCCGGGGCCGCGCTGACGGTTATCATCTGGGACGCGCTGGTCACCTTCCTCATCCTCCGCGGGCTTGGCCTGTTCATGAAGCTGCGGATGCCCGATGAGCAGCTCGAGACCGGCGACGTCGCCGCGCACGGCGAGGAAGCGTACCCGACAGAAACGCTGACCCGCGTCGACGCGAGCGCGCTCGTCGGCGCTGGCGCACCGTCCGCTGGCGCACCGTCCGTCGGGAGCGCGAAAGAACCTGCGACCGTCCCAAAGGAACGCCTGGGCCACGACGAATAAGCCGTTCAGTTGTGGGCGTCCGTGTCGGCAGGCGGACCGGCACGGACGTCGGCGCGTCATCGCGAAGGCCGCCGAGCAACGTCACCAGGCCGCGTCATCGCGAAGGCCACGGGGCAACGTGTCCAGACCCGCGTCATGGGTCAGTGACCTCGAAACGCCTCCTCCAGCCACCACGAGCCGTGTTCAGCAGTGATCTTGGCGTCGATCATGATTGGCCGCTCTCTGGTGCCCTCCAGCCACCGTGTCAGGCCAGAGAGTTCCTCGGCGCGGCGCACCGTCACCGCATCGCAGCCAAACCCGCGCCCAATCGCCGCCATGTCGGTTGGCGGGAAGGTGACGGTATGCAGCGGGTACCCGTCCGGCCCGAAGTGGTGGACCTCCGCCCCGTACGCCTCGTCGTCGTACACGACGATGACCAATGGCAGGCCGAGGCGCACCGCCGTCTCCACCTCACTGATTCCCATCAACGCCCCGCCGTCGCCGAGGGCGGCGACCGGAAGCCGCCCGGGCGAGGCGATCGCCGCGCCGATCGCGGAGGCGAGACCGAGACCGATCGACTGGTACGCCTGAGTGAAGCAGAATCCGGCGGCGTCCGGAACGGACAGGTACATACTCGGATAACCCATGAAATTGCCGGAGTCCACGGCCACGACCCGTTCGGCGGGGAGCATGTCGTCCAGCATGATCGATAGCACACGCGGATCGATCCGGTCGGCATTACTCTCATCCTTGAACCGAACGTCGCGCCAACGGATCTCGCCCGCAATCCGGTCCCGCAGTTCCACCGAGCGGTAGCCGGAGGCGACCGGGCCCGTGATGTCGTCTGCGACCGCTCGCGCGGTTTCCGCAGCGTCGCCGAGAACCCCAAGGTCCGCCCGAACGTACCCACCGATGGCGGCCGCGTCCAGATCCACCTGAACGATCGTCGTGCCGCTTCCAACCAGGGAACCATGGCGCGTTGTCCACATGTTGAGCGCGCAACCCCAGGCCACGATGAGGTCGGCACCTTCGATCAGTTCGGTGGCTAGCGGTGAGGCGAACCCCCCACTGACGTCCAGGTCCCATGGGCTGCCACGGAACAGGCCCTTCGCCGCCGCCGACGTTGCGAACAGGGCACCGCAGATATCTCCGAGCCGCTCGAGCTCCGCGCGTGCTCCGGCGACGCGGGCGCCGCGTCCCGCGATGAAGACGGGCCGTCGTGCGCTACGGAGGGCGGCAGCGAGGGCATGTACCGCATCCGGCGCGGGCGCGGGTGCAGCGAACGCCATGTCCGCTCGACCCGGCGGCCGACTCGGCGTCGGGGGACAGTCGGCCGCCTGGACGTCGAGCGGCATCGCGAGGACCACGGTCCGCCGCTCGCGCGCGGCCGTGCCGAATGCCCGGACGGTATCGGCGATCGCGGATTGCGGGGAGTGGATCCGTTCCGGCACGGCGCCGACCGCCGCGGCCAGGCCACCCATATCGATGCGGAAGTTGGACCGCACCGCCGCGGCGGCCACATCGGCGGCGAGAACGACGAGGGGAGTGCGGCTCTTGGCCGCTTCGGTGATCCCAGTGAGCGCGTTCGTGAACCCCGGACCCTGATGCACAGAAACCAGGCCGGTCCGGCCAGTCGTCCGAGCCCACGCGTCGGCCATGGTCGTGGCCCCGCCCTCGTGGCGTGCGGCGACGAACGAGACACCCCTGGCCGTCAGCGCGTTGGTGACGTGGAAGTTGCCGCTGCCGACCACGCCGAAAACCGTGTCCACACCGAGTCCGGTCGCGACCTCGGCTACTGCCTCCGCGACTCGCATCCCTGTCGCCTCCGGTCCATCCGATCCGTCCCATCGATTTCGTCGGCGCCGGTCAGCGTCGGCCCCTCAGCACCGGCTAGCACCGGTCAGCGCCAGACCTTCAGCACGGTCGGCCGCCGGTCAGCGCTCCACCATGGCCAGCACACGCGCAGGGCTGCCTGAGCCACCGCTGATCGGCAATGGCCCGGCGATCACAAGGGCACCCTGTGGGGGCAGCCGCCCGAGGTTCTGCAACTGCGTGAGCCCGTATTTGCCGGCGCCAAGCAGAAACGAGTGGCAGGGGAACGGGGGCTCGAAAGAATGCGCCGCGCCCGCGTCCGTGCCAACCGTCTCGACTCCGACCCCGATCACAGGTGCCTCGTCGGCGATCCACCGCGCGCACTCCGCGGACACGCCCGGCGTGTGCGGCCCTGTCTCATTGGCGTTGAGGAAATCAACCTGGCGAGCCGAGCGGGCGTCCCAGCCTGTCCGGAAGAGTAGCAATCCGCCCGCCGGCAGCGGCCCATGCGAACTTTCCCACTTCCTGATGTGCTCCACCTCGAGCAGAAAGTCTGGATCGTCGGCCGCCTGAGCGCTGAAGTCAAGCACTGCGGCAGGTGCGATGAGCCGCGTCACGGGCACCTGTGCGACGTCGTCGAGATCCCGGCCTGTCACCCAATGGATGGGCGCGTCGAAGTGGGTTCCCGTGTGCTCACCGGTTGAGATGTTGTTCCAGTACCACGCGGGCCCACGCTCGTCGTAGCGGCTGATCTGGTGAAGCGAGAACCTCGCCGTGTTGCCGAACGGCTCGGGAAGCTGGATCACCGGCGTTTCCGGCCGGAGAGGCGCGGTAAGGTCCACGATCTCCACGGCACCGCTGCGTATCGCGTCGACGAGAGCTGACAGCACGGGCATGGTGGTCCTCCAGTTGGTGCGCGTGCCTGCCTCAGAGCCTCAAGCAGGCTCTTATAGCTTGCTCTGACGGCGCTGCGGGCGACACCCATGTCCGATCAATTGTTCGCACGGCGTGGCGAGCGCGGCTGATGGATGTCACATGGCTGGTCACATGTCACAGCGTCGGATGGTCCCAGCACCCAGCGAAAGCCCACACAATAGCGGCATGGCCATATCGATCCCGACCGTGCGAACCTTGGTTACCGACGACGGGGTGCCGATCGACGCGGTGTACCTGCCGCCGAGAACTGCCGAAGCGGAATCCAAGCGCCTCGCGTTCGTGGTCGCCCATGGGTTCACAGGTTCCTGGCAACGGCCCCCTGTCTGGCGCATCACCAACCGGCTGACCAGCTTCGGGGGCGTCGTTTCCTTCGACTTTCGCGGACACGGCCGATCAGGCGGCAGATCGACGCTTGGTGACAGGGAGACCCGCGACCTGGCCGTTGCTGTTGCCTGGGCTCAGGAGCTTGGCTTCGAGCGCATCGCCGCTGTCGGTTTCTCCATGGGAGGCTCGGTTGTGCTCCGCCACGCAGGGCTGGGTGAGCAAGCGGACGGGCTCGCCGCGGTCGTGTCCGTTAGCGCCCCTGGCCGCTGGTACTACCGCGGCACAACGCCGATGCGCAGGCTCCACTGGGCGGTCCAGTACCGCGTCGGCCGTCTTGTGACGCGGACGGTCCTGCAGACACGGGTGCACAACAGTCGCTGGAACCCGGTGCCGGTGCCGCCGGCCAAGGCCGCAGCCAAGATCGCCCCGGTGCCGCTGCTCGTCGTGCACGGTGACAGGGACGCGTATCTTCCTGTGGACCATGCGAATGAGATCTACGAGGCGGCTGGTGAACCGAAGGAACTGTGGATCCTTGAGGGGTTCGGCCACGCCGAGAGTGCCACAGGCAACGGGCTTGTAGACCGCATCGGCCGGTGGGTCATGCAGGTCGCCGGCCCGCTCGAATCGGCCATCCCGCCCACGATACTTAACGGCTAGCGCGGAGCGAGCCCCCCGCTGGCGGTCCGTCGGCTCAGTGCGCGGCAGCCAGCGTCGGCCGCGACAGCGAGAACCGGGCGCGGGGGATGCCAGCGTCCGCGCCGCCTGCCAGGTCGGCCAGCACCTCACCGAGCAACGGCCCGAACTTGAACGCGTGACCCGAGCACCCGCCGCCGATGACGACTGGTCCTTCGCGGTCCAGGACGAAATCCTCGTCGGCGGTCATCGTGTAAAGACAGGTCTCGGCGGCCAGGGGCGTCGGTTCCAGGCCCGGCAGGCGTCGCCGGACATAAGCCGTGGCCTCCCTCTCCAACGCGGGATCGATCTCATCAAACGGGCCATCGCGGGGATCGATGGCCCGGCCCCGAACGTGCGTCGCCACCTTCACCCCCGGCGCATCACCGGCCATCGGCACGGCGTACCACCCCGGCCCCGCGGAAGGCCACTCGATCAGCGTGGGCCACCGGCCGGTGCCGTCTCCGTCGCCGGGCGCGAAGTAGCGCACCTGCTGCACGGTCGCGGTCAGCGGCGGAACGCGACCGACCGCTCCGGCCAGCAGCCCTTCACTCCACGGGCCTGCGGCGAGTATCACCACCCGCGCTGAGATGTCACCTCCCGTACTGCGGAGCATCGCATGGTCGCCTCGGGGTTCTATGCCGAGTACCCGCGTTCCGGCCCGTACCCGCACGCCATCGCGCCGCGCCAGCCGCTGCTGGGCCGTCACCGCGCGGCCCGCGAGGCAGACCCCGGAGTCGGGCTGGAACAGCATGCGCTCATCCGGCCGGACCGCGATCCCAGGGAACCGCCCGCTGATCTCATCGGCGGTCAGCCACGTGTGGTCCACACCGCAGGCCAACAGCGCCGACGCGCAATCGCTGGCGCCGGCACCGGCGTCGAGGCCGCCGGTCGTCATCAAGAGTTCCTCGCCCGCGTCGTCCTGCAGGCGCGTCCATGCCTCGCGTGCGCGAACTGCCATCCGCACGTAGTCGGCGTCCGGATACGACAGCCGGAAGATGCGGGTCGCGCCGTGTGAAGACCCGAGCGAGTGGCCGAGGTGGAACTGCTCGAGCATGACGGCCGAGATGCCGCGGGCGCCGAGGGCGCGTGCGGCTGCCGACCCGATCACGCCTGACCCGACGACCGCGACCTCGACATGCTCCACGGCCCGGAGAATAGCCGAGGCGCGCCACGCTCGGTATCTGCGCTCGATGCTCAGATGCGGGCGGCGACGTCGCGCTGATCGAGGATGCGCAGCCAGCGATCAGTATCAGGCCGGATGCCGAGGCCGCACGGGCGGCGAGCTGCAAGAGATGACTGCTAGAGATGACGGCTAGAGATCGGAGAAGCGCGCGATCTGGCGCATCCTGTTGGTCGCATCGAGCGCGGCCACCTTGTACGACTCGGCCAGGGTCGGATAGTTGAAGACGGCATCGACGAGATAGTCGATGGTGCCGCCGCAGCCCATAACGGCCTGGCCTATGTGCACGAGCTCGGTAGCGCCGGTGCCGAAGACGTGCACGCCGAGCAGAGTGTGGCTTTCCGGCGAGACAAGCAGCTTGAGCACGCCGTAGGAGTCGCCGATGATCTGTCCGCGCGCCAGCTCTCGGTAGCGCGAGACACCCACCTCGAAGGGAATGCTCTCCTTGGTGAGCTGGTCCTCGGTCCGCCCGATGAAGCTGATTTCCGGAATGCTGTATATGCCGATCGGCTGCAGCTGGCGGGTGGCCTGCACTTCTTCTCCGCAGGCGTGAAGCGCGGCCAGCCGCCCCTGTTCCATCGAGGTCGCCGCGAGGGCGGGGAAGCCGATGACATCGCCTACCGCGTATATGTGCGGGACATCGGTCCGGAAGTATTCGTCAACCGTGACCCGTCCGCGACGGTCGGAATTCAGCCCGGCCGCGGGAAGCCCGAGTTCGCCCGTCATACCCTGGCGCCCCGCGGAGTACATGACGGTGTCGGCGGGGATCTTCTTCCCGCTCTTCAGCGTTGCGATGGCGCCCACGGTCCTGGCCTGCACCGAGGACACCGTTTCGCCGAAACGGAAGGTCACCGCGAGATCGCGGAGATGATACTTCAGCGCCTCGACCACCTCGAGGTCGCAGAACTCGAGCATGCGGTCGCGCTGCTCAACAACGGTTACCTTGGTGCCGAGGGCGGCGAACATGGACGCGTACTCGATACCGATCACTCCCGCACCGGCCACGACCATCGATCGCGGAATCCGTTCCAGCCGGAGGATTCCATCCGAGTCGATAACTGTGCGGTCGTCGAAGTCGACACTGTCCGGTCTCGCAGGCTGCGTGCCAGTCGCGACTATGATCTTGTCGGCGGTGGCCCGGCGGAGCCGACCGTCGCCGTCATCGATTTCGACGCTGTGGGCGTCGGTGAATCGGGCCGTTCCGATAAGGATCGCGACCCTGTTACGCGACAGCTGACTGCGGACCACCTCGCTCTCCCGGCCCACGACATGCTGCGTGCGCGCCGCCAGGTCGGCGATGGTGATCTCCTCCTTGAGCTGGTAGCTCTGCCCGTACATCTCGCGCTGGTTGAGCCCGGTGAGATAGAGGACAGCCTCGCGGAGCGTCTTCGAGGGGATGGTGCCGGTGTTGAGGCATACGCCACCGATCATGTCCCGGCGCTCCACTAGCCCCACATGGCGCTCCAGCTTCGCCGCGGCAATCGCGGCCTTCTGGCCGCTCGGGCCGGACCCGATCACCAATACGTCGAAGTCATACACACTTCTCAATGTGACCACGCACGCCACCCTTTTGAAAGGCTCACGGGACGCCGGGTGGAGCGGCACGTCCAGCCGCGTAGTCTACCAACTGGCCGGCAGCGGCATGCCCTCGGTGTAACCGGCTGCGCTCTGCACACCGATCACCGCCCGCTCGTGCAGCTCATCCAGATCGCGCGCGCCCGCATAGGTGCAGGCGCTGCGCAGCCCGGCGGTGATCGCGTCGAGCTGGTCCTCCACGCTTGGCCGGTGCGCGTCCAGGTACATCCGGGCGGTCGAGATGCCCTCCTCGAAGAGCTGCTTGCGCGCCCGGTCGAACGGCGAGTCGTCGGCCGTGCGCAGCCTCACCGCGCGGGCCGAGGCCATGCCGAAACTCTCCTTGTACAGCCGTCCGTCGCGATCATGAAACACGTCGCCTGGCGACTCGTACGTCCCCGCGAACCACGATCCGATCACCACGTTGGACGCGCCGGCCGCGAGCGCGAGCGCGACATCGCGTGGATGCCTGATCCCGCCGTCCGCCCAGACGTGCCGCCTCATCCGCCGAGCCTGCGCCGAACACTCGAGCACGGCGCTGAACTGCGGGCGGCCAACACCGGTCATCATCCGGGTCGTGCACATCGCGCCGGGCCCGACGCCCACCTTGACGATGTCGGCACCGGCCTCGATCAGGTCGCGCACGCCCTCGGGGGTGACCACGTTTCCGGCCGCGATCGGCACGGGGCCGCCTGCGGGCGGGCCGGCCCGGCGGATCGCGGCGAGCGCAGCGATCATTTTCTCTTGATGGCCGTGTGCGGTATCCACGACGATCAGGTCCACACCGGCCTCGGCGAGCGCTCCGGTCCTGCCCACGACGTCGCCGTTCACGCCGGTGGCGGCGGCGATCCGCAGCCGGCCCCGCGCATCGGTAGCGGGTTGGTAGAGCGTGGCACGCAACGCGCTCGTTCTGGTCAGGATGCCCGTCAGCCTGCCCGCGCCGTCCACCACCGGTGCGAGGCGGTGACGGCCTTCATGCAGCCGAGCGAACGCCTTCTCCGGTTCGATCTCGGCCGGAAGGGTCAGCAGCTCCGTTGACATGACCTGGCGCAGCTGGGTGAAGCGGTCCACGGCCTGGCAGTCGGCGTCGGTCACCACGCCGACCGGCCGGCCGTCCGCGACGACTATCACCGCTCCGTGCGCACGTTTCGGCAACAGGTTCAGCGCCTCACCCGTGGTGTCCGTGGGCCCGAGCGTGATCGGCGTGTCGTGCACCAGATGGCGCTGCTTCACCCAGGACACCACGTCGGCGACCACATCAAGCGGTATGTCCTGGGGCAGAATGGCGAGACCCCCGCGGCGGGCGATGGTTTCTGCCATCCTCCGCCCGGATACGGCCGTCATGTTCGCAGCGACAACCGGAATCGTCGTGCCGCTGCCGTCACGTGTCGTCAGGTCCACGTCAAGCCGGGACGCCACCGCGCCGCGGCTCGGCACCATGAAGACGTCGCTGTAGGTCAGGTCGTGCGCCGGAGGCGCGCCACCCAGGAATCGCAAAGTTGCTCACCAGGCCTCGAGGTCACTGTTTCCGGGACTCTCACTGTCTCATCGACGAGGATTGTTCCCGTTACCGTGCGGCCCACCCGCCTGACCTGATTGTGACGAGGTCAGGCGGTCACCATGGCATAACTGGTCAGCCCGGGGGGAGAATTGGCGTATTGCGGGCTGCGTTAGTCACGGGGAGCGGCCTGCGCGCGTGAATACAGGGGAGAACACCATGGCAGTTCCCACAACGGCGATAAGCGCCGTGAACCCGGTCCAGCTGAGCGTCGTCCGCGAGGAGCAGTATTCGCGCGGGCTCGCCGTTCTAGGCTGCATCTTCCTGATCGGTCGCGCCATCGCCGCGCTCCCGATCTTCATCGTGCTTTACTTCTTCCAGATCGCGGTCTTCTTCGTCGCGTGGATCATGCAGTTCGCGGTGCTTTTCACTGGCACGTACCCGGAGGGCGCGCACAGCTTCGTGACCGGTTACCTGCGCTGGTATGTCCGCACGCAGGCGTGGGTGTTCGGCGTCACAGACAAGTACCCGACGAGCATGCAGCCTTAACGCCATGAGCGTTCCCGCGGGCCCGAGACCCGGTGGCGGACCCGCCGGTGCGCCGCGGACAACGCTGCGCCTGGGCAGCAGGGAATTCCCACCCGGGTCGTTCGGGATCATGGCGGTCGTCAACCGGACGCCCGACTCGTTCTTCGACCGGGGGACGACCTACGGTTTCGGGGCGGCGCTCGACGCTGCCGACCGTGCTGTAGCCGAAGGCGCCGACATCATCGACATCGGCGGCGTCAAGGCCGGGCCGGGACCCGAGGTTGATGCGGCTGAGGAGATCCGGCGCGTCGCAGACCTGGTCGCGGCCGTGCGTGACCGCCACCCGGCCGCTGTGATCAGCGTGGACACATGGCGCCGCGAGGTCGGCGAAGTGGTCGCGCGGACGGGAGCTGACCTGCTCAACGACACCTGGGGCGGCGCCGATCCCGGCCTTGCGGGCGTCGCTGCGGCCCATGGGATCGGGCTGGTCTGTGCGCACGCGGGTGCGCTCACACCGCGTACGCGGCCGCATCGCGTCACCTATGACGATGTGGTGGCCGCGGTGATCGGCCACGTTACCGCGCTCACCGAGCGCGCCGTCGCCGCTGGCGTGGCACGAGAGCGCATCCTGGCCGATCCCGCGCATGATTTCGGTAAGAACACCTGGCATTCGCTCGAACTGACCCGCAGGCTCGGCGAACTGGTGGCGACGTCGTGGCCGGTTCTCGTCGCCGTCTCCAATAAGGACTTCATCGGCGAGACGCTGGGCCAGCCGGTTGCGGCCCGTGGCGTGGGCACGATAGCGACGCTGGCCGTTTCCGCGTGGCAGGGGGCTCGGGTGCTGCGGGTGCACGACGTTGGTTCGACGCGGCAGGCGCTCGAGGCGGTGGCCACGCTCCGCTAGTGTCCTGCTCCGTCCCCAGCCCGGCTCTGACAGACTCGGGTTCATGGCTGACGACCTCGGGGATGAGTCGCCCGCGTCAGGCCCTGGGCATTCTCGCCCGGTCAGGGTGGCGGAGTTGCCGCGCGAGGATCAGGAGCGGATGCGGGCCATGCTGCACGAGACGCCGCTCCACGCGCTCCTCGCGATCGAGCTCATCGAGCTGGGGAAGAACTATTCGATCTTGTCTATGCCCGTTAGCGAGCAGGCGTTCAACACCACAGGCAACCTGCACGGGGGTGCCATCGCCACCCTGATCGACGTCGCCGCGGGTACCGCCGCGGCCCTCGGCAGCGGATTTCAGCGTGGCCAGCAAAGTTTGGTCACCGCTGATCTGCATGTACGCTACCTGGGCCGACCCCACGGGGACAGGGTGTACGCACGCGCCGAGGTGCTGAAGGCCGGCCGTCAGCTGATCGTCGTGGAATGCCGCGTCACGGACCGCGAAGAACGCCTCATCGCGTCGGCTGACTTCAGCATGATGATCGTGGCGCTGCGGGCGCCACTGCGGCCCACTGCCGACGCGAAGGCGACGGATCCGGACCTTTAGGGAGGTCATTCATGAGGCGCATCGCGGTCGGCGCCTTATCAGCCGCGCTCCTGGGGCCTATGCAGGTTCCGGTGGCGCTCGGGGCGACGTCCGTGTCCTCGCCCACCTCCGCCGTCCAGCCCAGACCAACCCGCGGCGCGGCGTCACCGGCCGCTGCGGTGAGCTGCTCGGCGCGGCTCGGCGACCTAAGATCGGCAGGCACCACCGAGCCGTGGGCCGAAAGGGTGCTCGGCTTCCGGGCCGCGTGGACGTTTACTGCCGGCCGGGGCCAGCGTGTCGCGGTGGTGGACAGCGGGGTGTCGAGCACGACACAGCTGGCCGGCCGCGTGAGCCCTGGGCAGTCTCTCACCGGCACCGACGCTGGGCTCGACTGTCAGGGGCACGGAACCGGCGTGGCGGGGATCATCGCCGCTGCCCCTGAAAGGGGCAACCCGTTCGTCGGCGTCGCCCCGGCCGCGCAAATCCTGTCGATCAAGGTTACCGATCAGGAGGGCGTGAATGCTTCCTACCTGGCCCAGGGAATCGTGGACGCGGTCAATGAAGGCGCTGGCGTCATCAACGTGTCGGACCAGGTGGGTGACACGCCCGAACTGCGTCAAGCGGTCACCGAAGCCCTGCGCAACGATGTCGTGATCGTGGCCGCCGCTGGGAATGCCGACCAGACCACCGGCAGCGCCGGGCCGTTTTATCCGGCGAACTACGCCGGCGACCCGGCCGCGTATCCCAACGTCGTTTCTGTCGGTGCGGTCGATCCGAACGGCACCGTCCCAGATTTCGCGAAACTGGTGAAGACGGTGGTGTCGGTGGTGGCGCCTGGCGCGGGTATCGTCACCGTGGCGCCTGGTGACACGTTCAAGCAACAGGACGGCACCAGCTTCGCGGCGCCCTTTGTCGCGGGGGTCGCAGCTCTGGTGCGGGCGGCCCATCCGAGGCTGACGGCGGCCGAGGTAGTGAGCCGCGTTACCGCGACAGCCGATGGCGGAACGGTCGCGGGAACCGGTGCCGGACTGGTGAATCCCCTGCAGGCGGTTACGGCCGTGCTGCCGGGGGAGAGCCAGGTGGTTACGCCCGAGCCGGCGCGCTCGCCTTCGACGGTGGCTATCGATCGGGCGCCCGCCTCAGACCGGTTCGGCCGAATGCTCGTCGCATCAATCGCCGGCGGCGCACTCGGTGCCGCGGCGCTCGTGATAGCGGGCGCGGCCATCGTGCCGGCCGGTCGACGCCGCGGCTGGAAGCCCGGCCGGCGCAACGAGGAAAGCTAACCAGCATCGCCCGGCACCGGTTAGCTGGCACGTCTCGCCGGCACCGTTCGGCTGGCACCGTTTGGCCGGCGCGTCTAGCCGGCACGGTTTAGTCAGCACCGTCGAGCAGCGCGGTCTGTACGAGCCGGGTGCCTGTTCGCCTATCTACGAGGTAGCCTCTGCCTACCTGCAGTTTGTGCGCCTTGACGCTGCCCAGCAGCGTTCCCTCGTCCTTGCTGCCCGACATGATCAGGCCCGGCGAGCCCATCTCGCGGATTCTTTGGATCACCGGGTCGTACATCGACCGGCCGGCGCCTCCAGCGGACCGGGCGAGGACCATGTGCAACCCGATGTCGCGGGCCTGCGGCACCAACTCGATGATCGGCAGCAGGGGATTGCTCGATGTCGCGACGAGATCGTAGTCATCAACGAGCAAGAACAGGTCAGACCCGCTCCACCACGAACGGCTGCGCAGCTGATCAGGGGTGAGATCCGGGGGCGGCAGCCGTTCGGTAAGTGCTTCATTCACGTCCGCCAGCAACGGCGCCGCAGCGGCTGACGAAGCGGCATAGCCGATACTGTGCTCGCTGCCCGCAGCGTCAAGCAGAGATCGCCGGTAGTCGATGAAGATCAGCCGTGCTTGCTCCGGCGTGAAACGAGCCGTTATGCCCTCGGCAACCAGGCGTAGCAGGTTGGACTTGCCGCTTTCGGTGTCACCGAAGACGAGGAAGTGCGCATCGGCGGAGAAGTCGACCCACACGGGCGACAGCGTGTCCTCCTCTATGCCGAACGGCACCCGCGTGCCGGTCTCGGCAGGCGGCGGCAGCGCCGCGGCCGGGAAGACGTCCGGCAGCAGCCGCACCGGCGCCGCGCGCTCACCGTGCCAGGCGAACGACACCGTGTCGACGAACTTCTTCACCCCGTCAGACAGGTCTTCGATCGTCGCGCGGCCGTCGATACGCGGCAGGGCGGTCAGGAAGTGCAGGCCGTCGCGGGTCAGGCCGCGGCCGGGCGAGTTCTCCGGCACATTGGCCGCGAGCTTACGGTTGATCTCCGACTCATACGGGTCACCAAGGCGCAGCTCGAGCCGCGTACCGAACAGGTCACGAATGCTGGTGCGGAACTCCGACCACTTGTTGGTGGAGGCGATCACGTGGACGCCGAAGCCCAGACCGCGCGCCGCCAGCGTGGTTATGGCCGCCTCGAGCGTCTCGTATTCGTGGCGGAGGGTCAGCCAGCCGTCCACCACCAAGAAGACATCGCCGAAGCCGTCGCCGGTAACCTCCCCCGATGCCCGCATGCGGCGGTAGCTGGCGATCGAGTCGATGCCCTGGTCGGTGAACATTCTCTCGCGCTGCTCGAGCAGGGTCGTTACCTCGGCGACAGTTCGCCGCACACGATCGGCGGCGGGCCGGGTTGCGGCGCCGCCCACGTGCGGGAGGCCGGATAGTGACGCGAGCGTGCCCCCGCCGAAGTCGAGGAAGTAAAACTGGACGTCAGCCGGTGTGTGCACCAGCGACAGCGAGCCGATGAGGCTGCGCAGCAGGGTGGACTTCCCGCTCTGCGGCGCTCCCACCACACCCACATTGCCTGCTGCTCCTGACAGGTCCACCCACAGCGGGTCACGGCGCTGGTCGAAAGGCCGGTCGACAATGCCCGTCACTGCGTGCAGCCGACCCCGCCCTGGCCAGCCATCCGTTGTGAACCCGTGCTCGGCTGTTGCCGACAGCGCAGGCAGCAGCTCGTCTAGGGTAGGCGGCACGCCAAGGGGTGGCAGCCAGATCTGGTGCGCCGCCGGTCCCTGGTGCTGGAGCTGGCGCACGACGATGTCGAGCAGGCTTTCCTCGGCCGCCTTGGAATCCTGTTGAGACTGCGCAGGCTCGGGAGTTTCGACAAGCTGCGGCGGTATGTAGCCCGCGCTGTAAGGCACGATTTGAGGGCGCACCCTGGTGCGCTGCTCGATTGTCTTCTCCTCGCCGGTGACCGGACCCGACACATACGCCGCCTTGAACCTGGTCATACCGGTCGTGTCGAACTTGAGATAACCGTTTCCGGGGCGGGACGGCAGTTCGTACGCGTCAGGCACGCCCAGCACGACGCGCGATTCCATCGCGGAGAACGTGCGGAGCCCGACACGGTAGGACAGGTGCGTGTCCAGCCCGCGCAGCTTGCCTTCTTCCAGGCGCTGCGAGGCGAGCAGCAGGTGGACGCCGAGGGAACGGCCAAGCCGTCCGATCATCACGAACAGGTCGATGAAGTCGGGCTTCGCGGAGAGCAGCTCAGAGAACTCGTCCAGCACTACGAACAGTGTCGGCAGCGGCTTCAGCTGCGCCCCCCGCTCACGGTCGCGCTCATAGTCCCGCTGCGAGGCGTAGTTGCCCGCCGTGCGCAGCAGCTCCTGGCGGCGGACCATCTCTCCGTGCAGGGCGTCGTACATGCGGTCGACGAGTGGCAGCTCTTCCTCAAGGTTGGTGATAACAGCGGAGACGTGGTTCAGCCTGTCCAGGCCGAGGAAGGTTGCGCCGCCCTTGAAGTCGACCAGGACCAGGTTCAGCACCTCGGACGAGTGCGTCAGCGCGAGGCCTAGCACGAGCGTGCGCAGCAACTCGGACTTCCCTGAACCGGTCGCGCCGATCACCAGACCGTGCGGGCCCATCCCACCCTGCGCCGATTCCTTGATGTCCAGGTCGACCGGCTGGTTGTCGGCATCGACGCCAATGGGGACCCGGAAGCGGTGGCGCGGCGCGCGCTGGCGCCAGAGTGTGGGGACGTCAACGGTGTACGGGTTCTCGACGCCGAGCAGCGATGTCAGCGTCATGTTCGCCTCGAGCGCATCCTCGACGGGCCCAGCTGCGGCGCCCGGTCGCAGCGGCGCAAGCTGCCGCGCCAACGCGTCCGCCTGGGCGAGCGTGAAGGTGTCCGGCGAACCGACCCGGGTCGCGACATCCTTGCCAATGCGGTCCGGGCTGATCAGATCCACCTGGCTCTTGGTCACCCGCAGCCGTAGCATCGTCGCGTCGGACGTGGGCGCGACCGTGCCAGTCAGGTCAATGACCGCGACGCCGCGGATGCCATCGGCGGCGATCTGGGACTCGACCGAAGCCTCACCGCCATCGACGATCACTACGTGGTACGGCATGTCGCCACTTGACACCCCTGATGCGAAGCGTGACCTCTCTTTGATCTCTGAGCTGAGCATCGTCTCAAGATCGCGCAGGCTGTGGTGCGTCAGGCGGGCGGCGCCCGCTGCGTCCTGCTCGGTCGGGTGCAGATTGTGCGGTAGCCACTTGATCCACTGCCACCAGCGCAAGCGCTCCGTGGACGCGCAGACGGAAATCCTGACGTCATCGGGGGAGTGGAGCGTGGCGAGCTGGGCGACCAGAGCCCGGACCATGCCGTAGACGGCTTCTGGCTCGCCGGTGGGGACGATGCGGGCGAACGAGGGCAGCGAGATGGCCACCGGGAGATCGGGCACGCTGCCATGGGTACGGACGAAGCGGCGCAGCGCTCCGGCGCTCAATGGATCGAGATCTTCAACCGGCTTGGTCTCGGGCGGGATTAACTGGATGGCAAGGCGCTGCGGCCCGGTTCCAATCCGGATGACGCCGAAGTCGGAGTCGGATGGACGTCGCTCCCATAGCCGGGAACTCATGACCAGCGACCACAGCGACGAGGGATCTGGCCCACTCCACTCAAGCGCCTCGCGCTGCTGCGTTGCCGCCTTGCGCACCCGTCGGCGCACCTGGCCCAGGTAACGCAGGTAATCGCGCCGCGCGGAGTTCAGCCTGATCTTGCGGTCCCCCTTGCCGCGGCCGACCTGGCTTATCATCATGCCGCCCATGCCGAGGGCCATCGCGCCGCCGCCGATGAACTGCTGGGTGGTCGCTCCGGGCCCCCCTACCATCGCGACCGCCATGCCGCCCGCCATGGCCACCATCGGCAGGTACATCAGCATCTGCTGAAAGCCGTCCGATACGACTTCGGGAAGCTCGGGAGGTGATTCGAGCAGGATCTCGCCGCGCGGCACCTCGGGTGCCTTGCGGCGCTCACCGCGCCGTACGATCACGGTGCCCACCTGCGCCACCTTCCTACGCCCTCGTATCGGTCCTGGTTTGGTGCGGTCTTGGTTTGGTGCCGTCCTCGCGGTTTGCCGTCCTCGCTGGCGCGGCCGACACGGTTGCGTCCTCGCTGGTGCGGCCGCCGCGCGGCGGCAACTTTGCGTAATGTTGAACCGATTGCCGCGCACTGATACGAATCAATCGCATCCTAAAAGTTCTGGGCGCTTGATGGGACCAGCATGCACTGGGCTGGCCGGGACCCGCATGCGTGCAAGGGAGCCAGATGAGCCCGACCAGTGGCACCGATCTTTGCCGGGTGACCGTTGTAGGACCTCGTCGGCGGGTCGACATCGTCCTTCCCGCGTATGTGCCGTTTGCCGAGCTGTTCCCGACAGTGCTCCACTATGCGGGCACCGACCTCGCCAACGCTGGCCTCGCCCGGGGCGGATGGGTACTACAGCGACTGGGGCAGCCACCCTTTCATCCGGGTATGACGCCGCAACAGGCTGGGTTGCGTGACGGGGAGATGCTGTACCTGCGGCCCCGCATGTCGCAGCTTCCTCAGCTCGCCTTCGATGACGTGGCCGACGTCATCGCGACGGGGGTGAACGAGCAGCCGGACAGGTGGAGCCCGCGGGCGGCCCGCGGCGTCGGCCTGGCCGCCGGTGCGGTGGCGCTGGTCGCGGGATTGGCCGCCCTCCTTGTTTCCGGCCCGCCGTGGATCCTGCCGTCGGCCGCCGCTGGCGCGGCCGCCGCGACGCTGCTGATCGCCGCCTGCGCTGTTTCACGCGCGGCTGGCGATTCCGCGGCGGGCGCCATACTCGGCTACCTGGCGTTGCCGTATGGGTTCATGGCTGGGTTGCTTGGGCCCTCGCGCTCGGCGAGCCTGAGTCACCTCGGCTCCCACGAGCTGCTTGCTGGCTTTGCTGCCCTTGTGTTAGCCGCCGTGATCGCCGGCGTGGGCATCGCGGACGGCTTACCAGTCTTTTTCGGCGTCGGTGGAGCAGCACTGCTCGGCACGATCGCAGCCACCGTGTCGCTGAGTCTCGGCTCGCAATACGATGCCACCGGTCCGGCAGCGGTGGCCGTGGCCGTTGCGCTGGCGCTGACTCCGGTGATCCCGGCGATCACGTTCCGGATGGCACGCGTCACATTGCCACCCGTGCCGCGAAATGCGGAGGACCTGCGCCGCGACAGCCTGATGGTCGACGGCAAGCAGGTGCTAAGCAGGACCGCGGTGGCCGACCGTTTCGTTACCGGCATCGTTTGTGGGATCGGGCTTGTCGCGGCCGCCGCGGAGATCGCGCTCGCCATGGGCAGTGGAGCGCTCACCCGTGCGATGTGCGCGGTGGTGGGGAGCGCGCTGCTGTTGCGCGCCCGGGTTTTCCGCGGTCGCGCGCAGCGCCTTTGGCTGCTGCTTCCCGGGTACGGCGCTCTGGCGCTGCTTGCGGTCAACACATCGCTGCACGCGAGCCAGACCGCCGTGCTGGCCATGACGTTCGCGCCACTGCTGGCTGGCGCCGCGATTGTGGTGGGAGTTGGGCTGTGGCTGCCAGATCACCGGCCCTCCCCATTCTGGGGGCGTGCCGCCGACGTCATCGACATGCTGCTCATCGTGAGCCTTATCCCGCTGGCGTTGGGTGTTGCCGGCGTCTTCACCCATATCCGCGGGCTGGCAGGTTGAATCGTGGAGCTGAGCTGCCGTGCAAAACCGTAAAGATCTGTTGCAGGCGCACCGGCTGATGGCACAACGGGCCGGGCTGGCCCTGCTGCAGGGTGAGGCGGACACCGCAGAACAGCCGCTGCGCAGGATCAACGTGGCGACGTTCGCGGGCTTCATGATCGCGGCCCTGGCGGTGGCCGTGTTCTGGCTGATCGGCGTGCTGACCCACAGCGGCGCACAGCTCCAGCGCGACGCGCGCGGCGCCGTGATCATGGACAAGGATACGGGGATGTCGTACGTCTGGTGCGGCGGAAAGCTCTGCCCGACGGTGAACTATGCCTCGGCCCTGCTCGCACTCCAAACTGCCAATCCGAAGCTCAGCAAGGTGTCGCAGGAATCACTAGCCCGGTTTCCCCAGGGGGAGATGATTGGGATACCCGGACTGCCAGCACCTCCAGTCCCGGCGAACCTTATCCACGGCCCGTGGTCCGTATGCGTGCGAACCCTCACCACCTCTACCGCGTCGCAACAGGCGGTCACGCTCGTGGCGGGCCGGAGTGTCGGCGGGCAGCCAATCAGCGACAACCACTCGGTACTTGTCCGCTCGCAGCACCAAACCTGGGTGATCTGGCACGATCAGCGCAGGGCGATCACCGGGCGCTACTTGAACGTGGCGACCGGGTTTGGGGGACAGCCGTCGACTGCTGTTGCCCCGGCGTGGCTTGACTCGCTTGATGAAGGTCCGCCGATTGCACCGCCGCAAATCCCCGACATCGGCCAGCCGACGGCACGGGGCCCGACGGGGCCAGCCACCGTCGGTCAGGTGTATGAGGTTCCAGGAGTCAGCGGGACCCAGTGGTATGTACAGCTGAGCGATGGTGTGGCGCAGATCTCGAAGACCCAAGCCGCGCTGCTCCAGTTCGCACCGGGCCAGCAGGTACCGAGGCCAATGCGGGAGAGTCCGCAGGACGTCGAACAGCACCCCTCGCCGCAGCAGGTGCACCGCGGCGACCTGCCCCCGGTGCCGCCCACAGCCGTGCCGTACACCGCTGCCACGCCGCTGTGTGCCGTGTACAACGGCGCCGCGCGAGGCGGCCAGGTCACGCTCAGTGGCACCATCCCCGCGGACAGCCTCGCCATCCAGGCCGCTGGCACGGGCAGCACGGGCAGCACTAGGGGTGCGGGGAGCATTGTCGGCGCCAGTGCTGACTTCGTATGGCTGCCTCCGGGCGCCGGTGCACTGGTCGGCGTGGTTACGTATAAGGGTCAGCAGACGGCGTCCACGTATTTCCTTGTCATTCGCGCGACCAGGTACGCACTTGCCTCACCCATGGTGGCCTCCTATCTCGGCTACGCACTGAATACGGAGCGCACACTGGTGCCGGCAAACATTGTGAGCCTCATCCCGCAAGGACCCGAACTCGATCCCGGCAGGGCCAGACTTACGGTCGCGAGCGGACACTAGCTCGGCCCGGGAATTGGCCGACGTCTGCTGGAATGTAACTTTTTTTGATTTCGGGCCGGGATTCTCAAAACAGGCTCTTAACCCGAAGTTCCCCCTTACGTAACCGCCGACCTGAAGCGACCTGAGCTCGGTCGGGAACCGAAAGGCCGACGCCGCATAGTGAGGTTTTCTCAACGACGCCGTGTGGAGCAAGCTCGACATATCTGGATGATCACGATCTAATCGGGTGAACACGCCGAAGGGTCGGCAGATTCTCGATGCAAGCGCGGAGCCCTCGCTGGGAAGTGGTACTGGTCACCACCACATCGACTGTTGGTGACGAGTGTGTCTTCGTCGGAGAACACAGTTCGGCCGTGGTGGAAACGACGCGGCGATAGCGTGACACGCGAAGCTCATCCAGCCTCTGGCGGCCCAAACTCGTGGGAGTGACCCGAATGAGTGACCCTTCCATCATCTGCGCCACCGCGGAGCAGGCGATCCTGCGTGTTGTCTCGGTCAAGGTTCGTCGCGGGGTCGACGCCTTCGTCACCGAACTCGAACGTGGCAAGAGCATCTTGCGCAGGTGCGGTGTGGAGGCCAATATCCGTGCGTGGTTGGCCACCTACGCAGGACCTGAGACCGGGGCACTCGTCATCACCCTTGAGTTCGCCGACCAGGAAGCGTTCTTCCGGTCCGAACAGGCGTTCGCCGCAGCGCCGCAAGACGACGAGTTCCAGGCCTGGTCACGGCAACTTCCCGAATTTCGTAGCGTCATATCAGACAGCCTGCACATCGGCCTGACCACCCCGGAAACAGGGTGAGAAGCTGTCGGCTCACCCGAGTGGCGGGGGGCTGGCTACGGAGTCTGGACCAGGAAGGCTGATGAGCTCGAAATACCCAGATAGTCGCGCAGCACCATGACACCGTCGCTGGTCAGTCCGATCTCACGGGGCCCGTGGCGACGCACGATCCAGCCCGCTTTGAGGAATGCGGTCATCAGCGCCGCGCCGAGCGCGCCAGATAGGTGGTGTCGTTGTTCGGTCCAGTCGAGACAGAACTTCAGAAGGGGACGTGAACGGTGTGGCGATCCGTCTGCGATCTCCTCCAGGTCGACACCGAGGCCCCGGAGCAACGCCGCGGCATCACCACCGATACGATACGGATGGCGTGGGAGAGGGGCAGACAGGCGATCGCCGATGCGGCGGGATGCGTCGCTGACTCCGTCGATCGGCACGAGTACAGCTTGCTCAATGAGGGCTTGGGTTATCCCGACACCCAACTGCCCCGCCAGGTGGTCGTAGCAAGTGCGGGCCACGCGAAGCGGCTGCGCCCGGGTGCCCTGTCGCAGCGAGGTGATCGGGCGTGGCTGAGCCACAACCGCCAGAGCCTCCAAAACCCCACCGACGTGAGCGCCGGCCAGGGCGTAGTACCGATGCCGACCCGATCTTTCAACAGTGACCAGGCCCGCTGCTTTCAGCTTGGACAAGTGAGAACTCATGGCCTGCGGCGAGACGCCTGCTTCCGCAGCCAGCACCGTCGCAGAGAGCGCCCGACCGTCAGCAAGGCCCATCAACACTCGGGCCCGCGAAGGATCTGCGAACAATGCGGCAGCCTGGGCGATATCTGCTTCTGCACGGACGGGACTCTGCGGCTCGCGCGTACCCACATCCACCATTGTGCGTGGTCCACCCCGTCGTGGATCCTGGTGCTCCAGCGACCGGTCGACGCCCACCTGGATGCGCCCGCGGCGTACTGGCCTGCCCGCGCTACGCCGGCAACCTGTGCGGCCCTGACCTGCCAGCGGCAGGCGGTAGACCCACGACTTCGGCGGCAACATCCAAGCGATCTTCGCCCCCGGCGGGCTCCCGCTGTGGGTCTCCGACGTGTTACCCGGCAAGGTTCACGACATCACCGCCGCCCGCGCCCACGTGCTCGACGTCATCCGCCCGTTCACCACCACGATGCCCGTGCTGGCCGACCCCGGATACGAAGGCGCCGGAAAAGGCGTCCTCACCCCGGTGAAGCAACCCAGCAACGGCCGAGAACTCGACCTCAACACCCGCACCTGCAACGCCCTGCTGCGATCCCTGCGCTGCCTCGGCGAACGCGGGTTCGCCCTGCTCACCCAGCGCTGGCGCACCCTGCAACACGTCACTCTCAGCCCCAGCAGAATCGCCGACATCGCCAGAGCCGCACTCGTTCTCGTCCATTTCGAACACGGCGTGATCACGTGAAAATTGCTGAGAAAACCTCAGTGAACCATACGACGGTGCGGCGCCGGGCAGAGTGCGCTTTGGGTGTCGGCTCTGGTCCGCCCCGCAAGTCAGCGAGATGCCAAGACATCCGCGATCTTCGCGGCGGCGGCTTCCGGATCGTCAGTGCAATGCAAGACGTCGCCCCATGACCATCGATAGAACCACCGAAGCCGCCCATCTTCGTCGGCCATAGGGATGCAGTCGATTGTTTCCGCCAACATCGCCGCACCCGGGATAAAGATGTGCAACGAGGGCGGGTACGTGGTCTTGACCGCCCAGTGGAAACCATGATCGTCCAACGCAGTGGCGAGCTTGTGCAGATGATAAGTGCGTGCGTGATCGCGAGTGGCTGTCTGCATCGCCTCCACCTTGTCCAGTCGCCACATTCTCGGCGCGGTTACCGCCCGCTTGTCAAGACCACACGCCCACCTGTCTTTGACCGCGCAGCGGATTACCGGCCCGGCGGGCCGAGGCCCCCCAGCGGGCGGCCCCGCGCCAAATTGTGAGACGGGGCTGTGGGGGGCGGGGTTATCGCGGCCGGGGAGACGGGCTGTGGGGGCGGGCGGCCTCAGCGGTGAGACCCGCCGTGATTCCCGTATCCACCGCCGTAGGGGCGGTGTTTGTCGTAATCGTAGGTGTCCCCGCGGCCTGTTTGCCGTTGCTGGGCTGCGGGGTCCACGCCGTCGGCGGGTGGCGGCCCTGTCACGTAACTGCCATACGGGTTACCCGCGCTCGCGCTGGCCAAGGGCTCAGGCTCCGGGATGGGGTGGCGCGCTGACAGGGCGGAACTTGACAAGTAGCCGCTCGCGAAACCGCCGACACTCGCCTGGCCGCCGAAGCCTGTGGGGGATGAGTATGGCGCGGCGGGGGCGGCACCTGCGGGGGATGAGTATGGCGCGGCGGGGGCCGCACCTGCGGGAAAGGCTCCCGGGTGGCTGCCCGCATGAGGGCTCGCGTAGTTGCCAACGGTCGGCGCCAGCGGTGTTCCAGCGCCGGTCTCGCCGCCTTGCTGCCATGCTGGGTCGCCGACATCACCGGCGGGGTCTGTGGGTGCACCCCATGTAGCCGAATCGTGCGCCGTCCCATGGGAGCCTTCTGCAGCCGAGTTCCGGTACGCACCAGTGACGTACGGAGCGCCGCCGTTGTGACGACCAAGGTACGAGCCCGCACTTGGCGACGAATCCCCCGCTGCATAACCAGCACTGGCGGGCACGCCGTAGCCGGGTGTGTCAGCAGGAATGCCGTAACTGGGTGCGTCAGCAGGGATGCCGTAGCCCGGGGTGTCAGACAGGTGGCCGCCCTGGCGCTGCTCTGTGCCATGGGACGGAGTCCGGTACGGATCGGACGGCGCGCTGTAGCCAGAAGGCGCGGAGTGGTCAGAGGGTGTGGAGTACCCAGAAGGCGCGGAGTGGTCAGAGGGCGCCGAGTGGTCAGAGGACGCGGAGTGGTCAGAGGACGCGGAGTGGTCAGAGGACGCGGAGTGGTCAGAGGACGCGGAGTGGTCAGAGGACGTGAAGTAGTTAGAGGGTGTGGAGTACCCAGAAGGCGCGGAGTAGTCAGAGGCCGTGGAGTACCCAGAAGGCGCGGAGTAGTCAGAGGGCGTGGAGTACCCAGAAGGCGCGGAGTAGTCAGAGGGCGTGGAGTACCCAGAAGGCGTGGAGTACCCAGAAGGCGCGGAGTAGTCAGAGGCAGTGGAGTGGTCAGAGGGTGTGGAGTACCCAGAAGGCGCGGAGTAGTCAGAGGCCGTGGAGTACCCAGCGGGCGCGGGGTAGGACGGCGCGGAGTAGCCAGAAGGCGCGGAGTAGGACGGCGCGGAATAGTAAGGGCCGGACCCGCTTCCTGCGGCCGCGTAGTCATGGCCGCGCTGCGGCCAGTCACTCTGGCCGGGCACGGCGCTGGGCCACGCACCGGACTGGCCATTCTGGCCATTCTGCTGGTCCGGCACAGTCAGTGCCGGAGCGGCGTTCGCCGCGTGACGAACTGGCCGACCAGTCGTCGGCTCAGCCGTGCTCGCTCGCGCCGCGAGATTCGGGTCGGTGAAGTCCGCGCCGCCTGGCCCCGCTTGCCTGCTGAGCTGTGGACTCGTCGTGGCGGGCACCACCCGGCCCGTGTCAGGAGCGCTGCCGGAGCGTCGGACGGGAAGCGCGGCAACCTCGCGGTCGGTGCCGGAGCGCCGGGAAGCGCCGACGGCTCGCGAACGGACCATTTCAGCGGTTTCCGCGGTCCGCAACCCGTTCGGGTCGGTCTGCGAATCGCGCCCTTTTCGCGGCGCTGGTTCACTAGACGCAACAGGCCCAAGGTCGGCGGCCGATTGAGCAGTCCTAGAGGCAAGTGGCTTGTCCGCAGACAGTTCGGCCCAGTAGTCCTCGTCGGAGACCCGGTCCCAGTTGGTACCGTCCCATCCCTCCGTGGCGCGAGCCACCCCAGCCCGGGACTGCCGTGCGCGCCTTGGTGGCCGGTCTGCTGGCTGGCCGCGTCGTCCCTGGCTCGCCGGGGCAGGTGAGCCTGATGTGTCGCCGGCAATGTCCCTGTCGCGGTCCCGGTCGCGCCCGCCTCCGTCGGCGTCCTGGCCGCGGCCTCGGCTGCGCGCGCCGCTGTCGCTCACCGCGCCTGTGGTCCGTCGCGCTCCCGCTGTCCGTCGGCGTTCGCCGCCGCGGCGGACGGCTTGGCCGGTGTCAGGAGGCTTCGCGAACTCGTTGTCGGCGACCGGGGAATCCCAGTCGTCCTCGCCGTGTTCCTCGGCCCGCATCGAGCGAACGCCCAATGCGACGGCAACCAGGACCCCGACTACCACGGCCACGAGGCCGAGCACCACGAACAGCGTCATCGCACCACCCAACTGGCATGGCCACGCGGGCAGCGCTAGCCAGGCACACGCGGCCATCGACGCGAGCCTTGCCCCGTAACGCTAGCGCCCTGGGTCACACCCAAGGCCGTTCGCCTGAATACTGATTCTGGCCGACCAGTATGACCGCTGTCACACGATTGGAGAAGTTTTACGTATCAATAACATACGTAGCGTATCGGGGCGTTTACCACGCCTCCGCGAGTAGCCGTGACATCTAGCTCAGTAGACAGTCAGCCCTGCGGGTTCCGCACAATTCCCGTCAGCCTGCCCCGGGCGATGGCCCGCGCTGCGATCGCTGGCCATGCAGCCGCCATCGCTGCCGTGTTTGGCAAGGGTACAGGTGCGTTCATCGCATAGAGCGTAAAACGATAAGAGTGGCTACCTGACCGTGGACAAGGAGCCGCATACCTAGCCACGTTGTCGCTGCCTCGCGCCTGGCGGGCGTTCGGTGGCAGCGATCCTTCTTGCAGCTCCGTTGTCTCCGGGCTGATGTCAAAAACGAGCCAGTATATATACGGCGTTACCGGCGCGTCCGAGTCGTCCACCACCAGCGCGAGCGCCTTGGTTCCCGTGGGTACACCTGACCAGTGGATCGGCGGGCTGATGCCCTTGCCGAAGCAGGTGTAGCGGTGCGGGATGGGCCCCTGGTCGCGGAACCCCAGGCTGGTTACCGTGATGATCTCAGGCACGTCGAACGACCCGGTGTTTGTGCCGCCGATCAAGCCGCAACCGGCCGTCATCAAGCACATCGCCCAGACGGCAACGACCGCTGCCCCCCGTGCCGCAGCCCCCCATACCGCAGGCTCACGTGCGGCAGCCCCCCGTACTGCAGTCCCCCGTACTGCAGTCCCCCGTACTGCAGTCCCCCGTACTGCAGTCCCCCGCACTGCAGTCCCCCGTGCCGCAGGCTCACGTCGCGCAGTCCCACGTGCCGCGCAGGCGGCCCAGCTACGTCCGGCAAGAAACCGGCGTTGAGTCACGCGCCCGATCGTACGCGGTGGCGGCACCCTTGCCGGGCGGGTCGCTGCGGACAGGTCACGGCCGATCCGCCGGGCGCTGCGAATCGTCGGCGGCTCGCCGGCCGGATAAGCCGGACGCGTGGCGAGAGGCGGCGCTATTCTGCCCCTGGCCCTGAACAAAACTCTCATCAGGCGATCAGCCCATAGTGGACTACGTCATCGCTTTTAGTTCGGTGCTGGGCGTCGGCCTGGCACTGTTTCTGCTTGCCCAATGGCGTGGCTGGCAGCCAACATTGCCCACCGCATTGGCCGTGGGTGCTGTCCTGCGCGGCGCGGTGTGGATTGCCGCTGCCAGCGAATCGTGGCAGCCCAAGGACTTTAGGCTTGACTTCCCAGCGGCCGCCATGGCTGTCCTGCATCATCATGATCCGGTGTTGAGCGGACGGCCGAGGGGCTGGCCTTTCCTGCCCACCATGGCGTTCGTGTTCGCCGGTGAGATGAAGCTCGGCCAGATGATGCACTTGCCGTGGCAGGTCGTCGGCCGGCTCGCGCCGGTAGCGGCCGACCTGGTGCTGATCGTGCTCATCGGCAAGCTGGCCAGCGAGCGAGGTCGGCTGCGGAGATTCCAGTACGCATGCAATCCGCTCGCGATTCTGATTTGCGCGGTCCACGGCCAGCTAGAACCTGAAGTGCTGGCGCTGGGAGTCGCGGCTTTCCTCCTGGCCCGGTCGCGCCGCAGCGCTGCCGCGGGGATGGCGCTTGGCTTTTCTGTGGCCGTCGGCATGTGGTCGGTGCTGCTCCTGCCGGGTGTCCTTGCGATGTTGCCGGATTGGCGGAAACGCCTGCGGGCCTGCTGCTGGGTGGCAGCGGTGCCAGCCGCGTTCCTGCTCACCTCACCGCTTACGGTCGGCACACCGGTGCGGCTGCTCCCAACGGTGGTGCACCGGATCATCGGGCTTCGCTCCATGGTCGGGAACTGGGGCTGGACCGTCGCCGTGACGCGGGCCAAGCTCGAGTTCATCACTCCCGTCGGCCGCCTCGGCGTGGTGGTCCTGATTATCGCGTTGGCGCTGGCTGGCTACCTTTGGCGCCGCTCCCACCCGGTTGACCTGACAACTGCACTGCTGATCACATTCCTTGTCGTCAGCCCGCGCGTCAGCGTCCAGTACCTGGTGTGGCCCCTGCCCTTCCTCGCGGCGCGTACGACGCAGTTCGCCACCCCGGCGATCGTGATGACGGCGGCCTGGGATGGCTTCGGCTATATCGCGCTGGGACCGCACCGCACGCCAGGTTGGATGCACGCCAACATTTGGTACCTGACGTCGTGGGATGTCATTCCGCTGCTGATCGCTGCGATGCCGTGGGAGCGGCGCCGCGTCGAGCGCGTTGGCGAGGCGACCGCCGCTGTGCCGTCCGTTCCGAAGCAACCTGCCGTTCCCGAGCAGGCGGCCGTTCCCGAGCAGGCGGCCGTTCCCGAGCAGGCGGCCGTTCCCGAGCAGGCGGCCGTTCCCGAGCAGGCTGCTGCCCGGAGCAGACGTGAGGTCCGACGGTGACACCGTCGGCTACTCCTGAGGGCGCGAGCTTCCGAACATGATCTCGTCCCAGGTGGGGACGGATGCGCGGCGGCCGCGCCCACCAGCCGCTTTACGCGCGGAGCGGGTGCGTGCCGGCGACTCCTGGTTCGCTTTGACGGCTGGGTCGGCTTCCTCGACGCCAGGCCCAGGGCTCGGCGCGGGCGGCTGGAGCTGTGGCAAATCGGATGGAGACGCCTGCGGACCCGGTTGCCGGGCTGGTTGGCGTCGCATTTCCGTAGAGTCAGTGCCAGTATCCCGATGGCGTGCCACCGTGGCCGCACGGACCTGTTCAGCCGCGGCGGCCGGAGCCGCTATCGCGGCCGACTCAGCTGCGGGGGCCGGCTCAGCTGCGGGGGCCGGCTCAACCGCAGCGGCCGACTCAGTTGCGGCGGCCACGGCCGTCGGCTCGGCTGGCTGGTGCGCCGAATGCGGCGCTGCCCGGTGACCCGGCGACGCTTCAGGCGCGGCATGCCGGGCCGCGGCGGTGCTCGATCGCGGCACGAACGGGGTTACGGTTCCCAACCCGCGGGCAGGTTCTGGCGGCTGCACAGAAAGGCCCGCGGCCCGCAGGACCTCCTCCGGCAGTGACAGCCGGGCCGCCTCGTCGTCCTCCGGTGCGGCGTGACGCCTCCTGGAGTCGAAGATCCACGCGGCCGTGCGCCGCTCAGCACCGGTCGGGCTGGTCAGTTCCACCAGCCAGCTGCCGTCGCCCTGCTTGCGGGAATCCCACCGTGCCTCATCAGGGTCGGCGCCGAGTAGCCGCAGGCGTTCGGCAACCACCTCCCCGAGCCGAGGGCCGGGGCCGGAGTCACCTGGACGCCGGACCGAAGCAGTCTGCGCCTGCTGCGCCACATAGGCACGTTCGGCGAGCACCGGGCCCTCAAACCAGCGCACCCGTTCGACTGGCACGCCTGCTGCGTCGGCGATCTGCTCGGCCGTCTCTCCGGCGCGGATCCTGGCCTGGATCTCCTTGGGTCGCAACGGACTCTCCACTTCGATCTCGTACTGGGCGAGCCGGGAGAACTGGCCGCGTACCACCGCCCGCAGCCGCTCGTCATTTGGCAGTGAGAAGCGCGTGCCCCGTCCCGGCTGGGTAAGCACGACATAGGTGCCGTCCTCACTTACCGCGACGAGGCGCAGTTCCTGCATCGGCGTCCCTTCCGCGGCCGGCCACGCCGGCGCGCCTGCGCTTCCCCGCTCATCCCCCGCAGACGAGTCTGTCCGGTTCATCGGGCCCTGCGCCAGCACCGTGCCCGGCATGTCCCAACATCACCGTGTGATCGTTATAGGCGGCGACGACTCCAGGCGCGTGAATGGCCCATTATGGGCCGAAACCTGGGCACGTCATGGGGCGAAAGACCTGGGCACGTCATGGGCCGAAGACCTGAGCCAGGTAGGTGTTCCCGAACCTTCGGTGTGGGTCGACCTTGTCCCGCATGGCCATGAAGTCACCGAACCGCGGATAGACGCTGGCCAGGTAGCTGGCATCGCGAGTGTGCAGCTTCCCCCAGTGCGGGCGGCCTCCGGCCGCGGTCATCACGGCCTCCACCTCGCTGAAGTACTCACGGTGATCCGATTTGTAGTACACGTGAATGGCGATGAACGCGCTGTCCCGGCCGTGCGCCATGGATAGCCACGGGTCCTCCGCGGGCGCCACCCTCACCTCGATGGGGAAGCTGATCCGCCAGGCCCGGCTAGCGAACAGCGCGCGGATCTCGGTGAGCGCCGCGGGCAGCTGCTCTCGGCCGATCGCGTATTCCTGCTCCTTGAACCGAACCCGCCGCGGGCTCGTGAACACCTGATGCGCCGGCTGCACGTACGTCCGCGCACCGAGCGCCTTCGCCGCGATCCGGTTCGCCGTCGTGATCACGCCGGGGGCGACGTGCCCGAGCCGGCAGGTGAGGCCGAAGACCGAGTTGGACAGGAATTCGTCAGCCAAAAAACGCCGGAACGGCGGCAGGGGCCGCGCGGGGCCAATGGCGCGGTTGTTGCGCTTGGTCAGGCATCCCTCGGTGTGCGGGAACCAGTAGAACTCGAAGTGTTCGCTGCTCGCGGTCAACTCGCCGAGCCGGCCGACGACCTCAGCCCAGCGCATCGGTTCCTCGCGCGCCTCGAGCAGAAAGGCGGGGACCACACGGAAGGTGACCGTTGTGACGATGCCAAGGGCGCCGAGCCCCACGAGCGCGGCGTGGAAAAGGTCAGGCTCCCGCTGCGCCGAGCAGGTGGTCACGGTCCCGTCGGCGAGCACCAGTTCCAGGCCTGCTACCTGGGCGGCGATTGAGCCCACGTCGCGTCCGGTGCCGTGGGTGCCAGTCTGGATGGCGCCCGCGACGGTCTGCTCCTGGATGTCGCCCATATTGGCTAGTGAGAGGCCGTGCCGCCGCAGGGTTTCGTTGAGGACCCGCAGCGGGCAGCCGGCCTCGACGGTGACCAGCCGGGCCGCGGCGTCGACCGACCGAACCGCGCGCAAACCGTCCGGCCGTAGCAGCAGCCCGTCCGTCAGCGCGGCTGCGGTGAAGGAGTGCCCGGTTCCTGTCATCCGCACGGTAAGGCTGTCACGTTCCGAGTCCTTAACGGCTGCCGCGACCTCCTCCGTGCTTTGCGGCGTGGCAGTTCTGCGTGGGAACGCCCGCTGGTTACCTGCCCAGTTCCGCCAGACGTGGGAGGTGGCAGGCATGATCCGACCCTATCCAAGGCGTAGCGTCCGCGCGCCGAGCAGCGCCGACGCAGCCGATGCGACGCCGCAACCCAGCGCGAACAGGTATCCTTGATGTGCACTCCACACATCGATGATGTGCCCGGCCACCGGCGGTCCGAGCGCGAGGCCTATTCCCACCGCGGTCGAGAGCCAGGTCATGCCCTCGGTCAGCAATCCAGGCGGAACGTTGCGCTCGACGAGGCTGTAGCCCGCGATTATCGTCGGCGCGATGCCGAGCCCGGAAAAGAAAATCACCGCGAACAGCGCGGGTAGGCCGGGCAGCGCCCACATGGGCGCGACACCCACGACGATGCCGGCGAGCCCGATCAAGAACCGGCGGTCGAGTGGCATCCGCCAATGGTGCACACCGTAGGCGAGCCCGCCAACCGCGCTGCCAAGTGCGTAGGTGCCAAGGACAAGTCCGGCGAGTGACTTATGCCCCTTTTCCTGAGCGAAGGCGACCGTGCTCAGCTCGATCGTGCCGAACATCGCGCCAAGGAACACGTACGCGACGATCAGCACACCCATCCCCGGCACGGCCACTGCTCGCCCTGATCGGCGTGCCTGGTGACCGGCGGGCGGTTCGGTCCCACGCTGGGCCGCCAGCAGCAGCGTCCCTGCTATGGCCAGGACCGCCGCAACGGCGACTCCGGCCGCCGGATGGACCCCCGTTGCCACCAGCGTGACGATGACCGGCCCGGCGATGAAGATCACCTCGTCGGCCACGGATTCGAAGGAGAACGCGGTGTGCAGCAGCGAGGTGCCGCCGAGCAGATGGCTCCACCGTGCGCGCACCATCGCGCCGAGCGAGGGCATGGTGCCGCCGACCGCACCGCCGGTCACAAAGAGCGTCCACAGCGGAGCGCTCATCACGGCGCAGGTGATGAAGGCGGCCGCGCTTGCGGCGAAGACGGCGCTAAGCGGGCGAAGCACCCGAGCCTGGCCGAACTGGTCGGCAAGCCGGGCCAGTTGCGGCGTGAGCAGCGCATAACATACGGCTCCCGTCGCTGATACCGCACCTGCCATGCCGTATTTACCCGTCACCGCCGACACGAGCAAGACCACGCCCAGCGCGTACATCGACATCGGCATCCGGCCCACGAACCCAGCGGCCACAAACGCGGTGGCGCCGGGTACGCGCACAAGCCGGAGATAAGGGTTGCCTCGCGTCGTGCCGCGCGGCGCGGTGATCATGATGTCGTCCGCCACGGTCAAAAGCCTCCCCACACGACGGTAAACGGTGGCGCAAGCGATTTCCCTGGCTGTGATCACGCGGGACGAGGGCTTAAGGTTGGTTCTGCTGTGAGACCTGTCGGCTGGCGCGGCGCGCCACTCATGATCGCCGGAGTCGTGGTCGCACTCGGTGGCGCTGCGGTCGCCGGTGGCGCTGTCCTGCTCGAGGCGTCAGGTCACGTAGACAGATCGGCTAGCACCCCCGTCTCACGCCCCACGGCCGCGCCTCACAGGGTCGGCGCGCGGCCGAGTGTCGGCGCCGATGCTGTGACCGCGAGCCGGGTTGCGCCGCTTCGCCGCATAGTCCCCCCCGACGTGCTCGTGGTGTCGCGCACGGGGCTGACGCGTGGGCAGCTGACCGGTATCAGGAGGCTTGCTCAGGTACGCGACCTGATCACAGCGGACGGTGGCGCGATCGGCCTGCGGGCCCGGACGGCCAATGTGCTCGGCGTCGACCCCAGTGAGTTTCGGTCCTGGACCCCACTGACGACTGCGGCGAACCAGCGTATCTGGGCGGCGCTGGCGCGCAACGAGTTCGTGCTGTCGACCAGTGCGCAAGCCCAGCTCCGGTTGCACCCGGGGACCTCCTACCAGCTGGTGGGAGTGACACAGCCGCTGATCACGATGGGCGCGTCGGCGGCTCTGGGCATCGCGGGTGTGGACGCGCTCGTCAGCCGGGACACGGCCCGCGCGCTTGGCCTGGTGCCAAACGTGGTCGCGATGATCAACGCACCCGGAGCGGACACCGCCGCGCTCATGCGGCGGCTGCGACGGTTGCTCGGAAAGCAGAGCCAGATCATCGATCTGGATGCCACCTCCGCGCAGGTGCCTGCCGAGTCGGCTGCTGGCCACGGTCGGCCAGGCACGTACCTGCAGCTATACAAGGAGTCGGCGGCGAAGTACTGCCCTGGGCTGTCCTGGACGGTACTTGCTGCGATCGGGCAGATCGAAAGCGGGCATGGCGCCAACGACGGCCCGTCCCGGGCGGGGGCGCTTGGCCCGATGCAGTTCCTGCCCTCCACCTGGCGGATCTGGGGCATTCCCGGGTTTGGCGATACGACCGCGGACATCATGAATCCCTACGACGCGGTGCCGTCCGCCGCCCGCTACCTCTGCGCGAATGGCGGTGGGTCCACCGGGGCTTCCCTAGACCGGGCGATCTACGCGTACAACCATGCCGGCTGGTATGTGCGCGAGGTTCTGGATCTTGCTCAGCAGTACGCGCGGCAGTTCGGCTGATCGCGGGCGCCAAACGGGCTCTGATACTCGTGAACGACGTGTAAGCCCTGAGCCGCTGCGCCAAACGCATCGATAGCATGCCACAACAGGTCTGTTTGGCCTGAACTGCCCGGACCGCGGCACTGGCCAGGATGTGGGTACCCAGACATGGGCTGGAGCAAGGACGTCGTCATCATCGGTGGCTGCGGCCACGCCGGCATGCCGCTCGCCATCGCCTTCGCGCACCGGGGCCTGCGGGTCGGCATCTACGACGTGAGCGAATCAGCCGTCAAGCAGGTCAATGCAGCGCGGTTGCCGTTCGACGAACCGGGCGCGGCCGAGCCACTGGCCCGGGCGATCAGATCAGGCATGCTGGTCGCATCGACGGATCCCGCTCTCGTCGGCGCGGCCGAGAACGTCGTCGTGGTCATCGGAACCCCCGTCGACCAGCACCTCAACCCAGACCCTGAGGCCATACCCCGTGCGCTCGCCGACTGCGCTCGGTATTTCGTCGATGGGCAGCTCATGGTGCTGCGGAGCACCGTCTTTCCTGGTGTGACCGCCCTGGTCGAGGGAATGGTGGCCAAACTAGGGCGAAAGATCGACGTGGTCTTCTGCCCGGAACGGATCGCCGAGGGCCGGGCCATGATCGAACTCTTCACGCTGCCCCAAATCGTCGGGGCATCGAGCGCGTCGGGTGCCGCGCGGGCCGAGCGGCTGTTTCGCCTGCTCACCGACCGGGTCATCCACTTGCAGCCGAAGGAAGCCGAGCTGGCGAAGCTCTTCACGAACGCGTGGCGCTACATCAAGTTCGCGACCGCCAATCAGTTCTTCTTGATCGCCAACGACTGCGGCCTGGATTTCGAGCGGATCCGCGCCGCAATCATCCAGGACTACGCTCGGGCGGCCGATCTCCCCGCGGCAGGGTTCGCCGCCGGCCCGTGCCTGTTCAAGGACACGATGCAGATCGCCGCGTTCAACAACAACAACTTCACCCTGGGCCACGCCGCCATGCTGGTCAACGAAGGGCTGCCGCTTTACGTGGTGAACCGGCTCGAACAGCGCTGCGACCTATCCTCGCTGACCGTCGGGATCCTGGGCATGTCCTTCAAGGCCGGCAGCGATGACACCAGGTCCAGCCTGTCGTACAAACTTCGCCGGGTGCTGCAGTTCAAGGCGGGTCGCGTCCTTTGCACGGACCCCTATGTGCGCACCGATCCGAGCCTTATCCCCCTCGATACGGTGCTCGGCCAGGCGGATCTGCTGCTCATCGCCACCCCGCACCCGGAGTATGCGGAGCTTGCGACGGCCAAGCCGGTAGTCGATATCTGGAACCTGCGTGGCCAGGGAGTACGGGTGTGACTATGCGTGGGGAAAGCCGCGATCGGGTCTGCCCGCGGGTATCTGTTGTCGTGCCCGCATACAACGAATCTGAGTCAATTGTCCGGTTTTTAGACCGGCTGCTGAGTTCCGTGACGATGCCCTGTGAGGTGCTCGTGGTCTATGACGACGAGAGCGACTCCACACGCCCCCATGCGCAGCGTTACGCGCACACGGACCCGCGGGTCCGCCCGATGCTGAACACCTACGGGAAGGGCCCGGCGCCCGCAATCCGCTTTGGCTTCGATCACGCCGCCGCCGGTGTTGTGGTCATCACCATGGCCGACGGCAGCGACGACCCACGCCAGGTGGACGAACTGGTCTATCTGGTCGAGCGCGGGGTGGTCGTCGCGGCTGCGTCGCGGTACATGCCGGGCGGCCAGCAGGTCGGCGGGCCCAAGGTCAAGAGCCTGCTCTCGCGCACGGCCGGGCGCACGCTGCACTGGTTGGCCGGCGTCGGCACCAGGGACGCCACGAATAGCTTCAAAGCCTTCGACAAAGCGTTCGTCCGAGCGGTCGGCATCGACAGCGACACCGCGTTCGAGATCGGCATCGAACTGACCGCGAAGGCCACCCGCATGCGACGCCCTGTGGCCGAGATTCCTACCATCTGGCTCGAGCGCCAGCAGGGCACCTCGAACTTTCAGGTCATGAAATCGATCCCCCATTATCTGCGGTGGTACCTGTTTGCTTTCGGCCGACGGCTGACCGAGGACGAAATCCGGCGCCTCAGCACCCGGAATGACGGGACGGCCCGATGACTGAGCAATGTGTGCTCGTGACCGGTTCATCCGGTTTCATCGGCGGATATGTCGTGGCGGAACTGCTGCGGCGGGGCCATTCGGTCGTAGGACTCGACAACTTCTCGAAGTACGGAAAGGTCTCCAAGTCCTATGACGAAGATCCCCGCTACCGCCTCGTGGAGGGTGACGCACGCGACACCGCGCTGATGCGCCGGCTCGCCAGCGAAGCGGATCACCTGGTGGCGGGCGCCGCCATGATCGGAGGAATCTCGTACTTTCACACCTACGCTTATGATCTTCTCGCCGCGAATGAGCGGATCATAGCCTCGACGTGCGACGCCGCGATCGCCGCCCACCAGTCGGGCCGGTTGCGCAAGGTGACGTACCTAAGCTCGTCCATGGTGTTCGAGTCGGCGACGGACTGGCCATCCGCCGAAGGCCAGGAACGCCGGATCCCGCCGCCCTTGTCGTCCTACGGCTTCCAGAAGCTCGGGGTTGAGTACTTCGCCAGGGCCGCGCATGAGCAGTATGGCGTGCCTTACACCATCGTCAGGCCCTTCAACTGCGTCGGGATCGGCGAATGCCGCGCTGCCGGGGACACGGAGGTGCTGTCGGGAAACGTGAAGCTGGCCATGAGCCACGTCGTCCCCGACCTCGTGCAGAAGGTGCTGAAAGGCCAGGACCCGTTGCACATCCTCGGTGACGGGTCGCAGGTCAGACACTACACCTACGGCGGTGACCTGGCCAGGGGCATCGTGACGGCGATGGAACATCCCGGCGCGGTGGGGGAGGACTTCAACCTGTCGACCTCGGTGAGCACGACCGTGCTTGAACTCGCGGAGCTGATCTGGCTCAAGATCAAAGGTCCGGGTGTGCCGTTCCGCTATGTGTCCGATCCCCCCTTCGAGCACGACGTTCAGCACCGGGTTCCGGCTGTCGGCAAGGCGCGGCAAGTGCTTGGGTTCGAGGCGGCGACGACGCTGCCCGCCATGCTCGATGAGGTCATCCCGTGGGTCGCCCACGCGATAGCGAACGGAACTATCTGACCAGCGCCCGATAGACAGAGACGCCGTCAGCCCGGTAGCGGAACCCGAAGCCGGTCACCGCAAGGAAGTGATGCAGCGCCGGGGTGACCGGTTTCCAGACCAGCACCCAGCCCACGTTCAATCGCTTCGCGTCAGCAGCCGCTGCCGGGACAGCGGCCGCGGTGATATGCCGGCCGCGCTGCACTTTCATAACGTCGGCGTAGAAATGGTGTCGGCGCAGGACCACGGCCGTGTGCTCGGGCAGTCGTGCGACATAACCGATCGCGCGGGGGTGGCCATCGAGAGTAGCCTCCACAAGCGCTTCCCCAGGGAAACCCGGGCCAACCAGCACCGTGCCGCTGCGGAACCCAAGGGGCACATCCACGACCAGCGACCGCGAGTGGTCGGCGGCGACCGCCCGGTCGGCCGCGGCGAGCCCGGTCGGCATGGTGCCCGCAGGAGCCTGCGCGGACCAGCCGAGTTCCAGTGCCGCCAGTGCGGCGACGAGCAGCAGCGCCGGAGTGAACCGCGTCCTAATCCACGCCACGGCGCTCCCGGCGAGCAGCGCGGCCGAGAGGAGGGCGAGCGGCGTGAACCTGTTAGCTTCGCGGAACCCGGACAGGCCCGGCAGGCGCACAAACCACGTGTAGGGCAGAAGCTGCGACAGGGTCGTGCCATGGTCGCGCACCGGCAGCGGTGCGTAAGGGTGTGTGCCCAGGTAGAGCACCGGGCCCAGGGCGAGGACGCTCATACCGAGCCACAACACCAGCCATATCCAGGTCCGGCGTTGTCGCCAGTAAAGCACGGCACCAAGCAGCGCCAAGGCGGTCACCATGACCCCGAACGTCGGCATTCCCTCGCTCGTGATTCCGTGGTAAAAGATCGCTCCCAGCTCGTGCAGGCCGAAGGCCGCGACCCGCGGCGAGGGTGCGAACATCTGCGGCAGCGCGACACCGTAGGTCACATAGTCGGTGGCGAGCTTGGCCGGATTGGGCGACAAGGCGGAGGCTTGCCGCACCATGGCGATGGCTAGCGGGCTCGCCACGAGCAACCCGGTCGCTGCGGTCAGGCCGAGTTGGCTGAGCGTGCCCAACCTTGGCCGGGACACCAGCCATGGCATGAGCACGGCGGCTGCGACGACGACCGCGAGCACCGCCGATTCGGTGTCGACGAGCAAGCAAAGCCCGATGACGAGCCCGAGCAGGGCGGCGCGGCCGGGGGACGGATCCCGGCGCAGGCGGACGGCGGTCTCCAGCGTGATCGGCAGGAACAATGCCCCGGCCGCGATGTTGAGATGGAACCAGGCGCGCCAGGTAAGCATCGAGGACAAGCCGAAGAAGGCCCCGCTCGCGAAGGCGCCGACCGGCGGCAACCATAGCCGGGCAGCGCGGTACATCGCGTAACAGGTCAGGCCCGGAACGAACACCGACAGCAGGTTCACAGAGAAAGCGGGCCCAGCGATGATCGTGATCGGCATCATGATCAGGCCAGCGAGGGGCATCAGCGCGTGATAAGAGAGTGGCGCGCCGACTGGCGCAATGATCTGGTGCGTATAGAACGGGTTGGCGAAATGCTCGGCCTGGCGGGCCATCCACCACATATCCCAGGTGTATGCGGCCTGATCACGCGTGTTAGGCAACCGGCCGGCCAGGTAGGTCGCGCGCGGCCAGGTGACGACGACACCGAGCGCCACGTAGCCGAGGAGAATGGCGGCGTGGCGCACGACCGGGTGGTGGTCCGCCCACCGGTGGATCGGCGGCGGCCAGCGACCGGCCGTGGCCCGGTCGGGGTCGGCTGGAGCCACGCGGGTGTCCGCTCCGCCACCTGGTTTGCCCGGCAGCCACATCTCCTACAACCTACCGGAGTTGATCACACGAGTAAGAGCGGAATGGGCGATCCGCGATTCGGGCGCCGGTCACCCGGTCTGGTTGGATGGCGGATATGCCGGTAGCTGAGCCACGTGCGCCCGGATATGACGCGTTCCTCCTTGTCTCGTTCGGCGGGCCTGAAGGACCGGACGATGTGATTCCGTTCCTCGAGAACGTGAGCCGTGGGAGTCGTGGAAGTCGTGGGACTTCCAGCCGCGGCATCCCACGGGAGCGGCTCGCCGAGGTGGGCGAGCACTACTACTTGTTTGGTGGCGTCAGCCCAATCAACCAGCAGTGCCGCGAGCTGATCGCCGCCATCGAGGCTCGGTTCGCCGCCTGCGGCATGGACCTGCCGGTCTACTGGGGCAACAGGAACTGGACGCCCTACCTCACCGACACTGTCCGGCAGATGGCACGGGCCGGCGTACGCCGCGCGGTCGCGTTCGCCACCTCCGCATACAGCTCATACTCCGGCTGTCGGCAGTACCTCGAGGACATCGAGCGTGCCCGCGAGCAGGCAGGCCCTGGCGCACCACAGATCGACAAGCTCCGTCCGTACTTCAACCACCCCGGTTTTGTTGAGCCGCTCGCCGAGAACACCCGGGCGGCGCTCGCGACACTCAGCGCAGCCGTTCGGGATAATGCTTGTCTTGTCTTTACGGCGCACAGTGTGCCGACCGCGATGGCCGATTCGAGCGGGCCGGCCGACGCGTCGCCTGACGTGGCGCCTGACGGGTCGCAGGGCGGGGCGTACGTCGCACAGCTCACCGAGGTTGCGCGGCTGGTCAGCGAGCGGGTGGACGGCGGAAGACACCCGTGGCGGCTGGTCTTCCAGAGCCGCAGCGGACCACCGTCGCAGCCGTGGCTCGAACCTGACGTGGGCGACTACCTCGCGGAGCTGGCGGGCGCGGGCGCGCAGGCGGCCGTGCTCGTGCCGTCCGGATTCGTCTCCGATCACATGGAGGTCCGCTACGACCTGGACGTCGTCGCGGCGCGTATCGGCGAGCGGCTGGGCATTCAGCTGGCGCGTGCGGCCACGCCGGGCGCTCACCCGCGGTTCGTTGCCATGGTGAGCGAGCTTGTCGCCGAGCGTTTCGCCAGCCATCCGCAACGCCCCGCGCTCGGATGTCTGCGCCCGAACCCCGATCAGTGCCCGGCCGGATGCTGCGCCCGGGGCGGCGCACGTGCGGGTGCCAGCACTGCCCATTCGGGGCGTCCCCGGTGAATCTGGCGCCGGTGAGTGCTGCGGAACCGGGTGAACTGCTCGAACTCGCCGTACGCGCCGCGATGGAGGCGGGCGAGATGCTGGCCACCGGGCGGCCGCCGGGTCGGCTTGAGGTTGTGGAGACCAAGTCAAGCCCGACCGACGTGGTCACCGAGATGGATCGCGCATCCGAACGGCTGATCATCGACGGTATCCGGGCGGCGCGGCCGGGCGATGCGTTCCTCAGCGAGGAAGGCGGTTCCGTGCAACCTGCCGAGCACACGGCGGTGCGCTGGATCATCGATCCGATCGACGGGACGGTCAACTACCTCTACGGCCTGCCCGACTGGGCGGTCAGCATCGCGGCCGAGCAATCCGGCCATGTGGTCGCCGGCGTGGTGCACGTCCCGGAACACGGTGAGCTGTTCACCGCCACCCGTGACGGTGGCGCATGGCTGCGGCGTGCCGGGGATGGTGGGGGTGACGGCGCCGCTGTCCGCCTTCGGTGCGCCTCCGGTGTGCCGGTCGCTCAGGCGCTCGTCGCGACCGGCTTCGGGTATGCGGCGGCGATGCGGGCCGACCAGGGGCAGGTGGTTGCCGCGTTGCTGCCGCGGGTGCGTGACATCCGGCGCGGCGGATCCTGCGCGGTCGACCTGTGCTCGGTCGCGGCGGGGCGGGTGGACGCGTATTACGAGCGCGGCATCAACTACTGGGACCGCGCGGCGGGTGGTCTCGTCGCGACGGAGGCTGGCGCCCACATCGGCGGCCTGCCCGGCGAGCCTGCTGGGTCTGAGCTAACCATTGCTGCCGGATCAGGGCTGTTCACCGAGCTACAGCAGATGCTTGCCGCACTGAGCCAGCGCCAGGACAGCGCCACTGCTGGCTAGGCGCCTGGCTTCCTTTTCCTTGGCAGCCGTACTCCGTGCTCAGCGGCGATCCTGTGCAGGTTCTCGATCTCGGCGAGGAGCGCTTCGGTCAGGTCTTGGTCATCAGCGGACCGAGCCGCGGCGAGCGACGCGTACTCGTCCTCGAGCCTGCGCTGGAGGACTGCGGCGAATTCGCCCATCGGGTCCCTTCCTGGAAACCAGCGAGCGGTGGCCCGGCGTGCGCACCGCTGCGTGGCACTCGACTTACCCGGCAAGGCATGATCGCTAAACCAGGCGCGGGTGGCACTTCGGGTAACGTTCGCTTCCAGGTGGGCGCGGACCGCGAACACACGCTCTTACCCGGTGCTTACGCGTGGTGAGGCATAAAAGTAAGAGCCGGTCGAGCGCGCCGGATGTGCCGGATGTAGCTGTGAGGGGACGCACGTTGCGGGTTCTGGTTGTCGAAGACGAGCAGGTCCTCGCCGACGCCATCGCGGTAGGCCTGCGGCGCGAGGCGATGGCCGTCGATGTCACCTACGATGGCGCAGGCGCGCTCGAGCGGACCAGCGTGAACGACTATGACGTCATCATCCTCGACCGCGACATCCCCATGGTGCACGGTGACGAGGTGTGCAGGCAGTTGGTCGCGGCCGGCACAACCGCCCGAATCCTCATGCTGACCGCTGCTGGTGAGCTGGACGACAAGGTGGCGGGGTTGTCTCTCGGCGCCGACGACTACCTCGCCAAGCCGTTCGCCTTCGCGGAGCTCATCGCCCGCCTGCGTGCGCTGGCCCGGCGGTCGTCCCCGCCACTTCCCCCCGTGCTTGAACGCGGCAGCGTTCTGCTTGACCCGAATCGCCGCGAGGTGGCGAGGGATGGCCAGCCGATCGTGCTGACCAACAAGGAGTTCGCCGTGCTCGAGGTGCTCATGCGCGCTCAGGGCGCGGTGGTAAGCGCGGAGCAGCTGCTCGAGAAGGCATGGGACGAGTACATCGACCCGTTCACAAATGTGGTTCGGGTCACCATGATGACGTTGCGCAGGAAGCTCGGTGATCCTCCCGTGATCGAGACAGTGCCCGGCGTGGGGTACCGACTGTGACCCCACCACGCGGCGGGCAAGAGGCGCGGGTCCACAGGATGAGCGTCCGGACCCGGCTGACGCTGCTGTATGGGGCCATGTTCTACGTCGCGGGCGTGGTCCTGCTCGCGGTGACGTACATGCTGTTGCGTAGCGTGCTGAACAACGTGCTCGGCAACTTCGCGTTCCTCGAGGTCTCAGCGGATGAGCAGGAGGCGTTCCGTGCCGCGATCATCAATGGGGTCACGCATCAGCTGCTCGTCAAGTCGATCGTCGCGCTCCTCGCGGTCGGGGTCGTCGCGGTGGCTGCCGGATATGTCGTGGCGGGACGCGCCCTGGCGCCTTTGCAGCGGGTAACCGCGACGGCGCGGAGGCTGTCGGAGACCACGCTGCACCAGCGGATCGCGCTCGAAGGGCCCGAGGACGAGATCAAGGAGCTTGCCGACACGTTCGACGCGATGCTCGAACGTCTCGCGCGTGCGTTCGATGCGCAGCGCCGGTTTGTCGCGAACGCCTCACATGAGCTGCGTACGCCTCTGACCATCAACAGGACCCTGCTCGAGGTCACGCTCGCCGATCCGCAGGCGTCCGAAGACCTGAAGGTCGTGGGGCGAACCCTGCTGGCCACGAACGCGCGCCATCAGCGCCTCATCGACGGGCTTTTGCTTCTCGCGCGCAGCGAGCGCGGGCTGGAGGCGCGAACCCCTGTGGACCTGAGCGACGTGGCACACTCCGCGCTCGCCAGCCTCCGGCCGACCGTCGTGGATGCCGGAGTCACCCTGCACGAGGACCTCGCTGCCGCCCCCACCGCTGGCGAGCCCGTGCTGCTCGAGCGTCTAGTGCACAACCTGCTTGACAACGCGGTCAAGTACAACATCGATGGCGGCGCGATTTGGCTGCGCACCTGGCGGCAGGAGGGCGGGTCCCTGGTACACGTGGCGAACACCGGGCCCACCGTGGCGCCGTACGAGCTCCCGCGGCTGTTCGAGCCGTTCCGTCGCGGGGCGGAGGATCGCGTGGGCTCGGAGCGCGGCGCCGGGCTTGGCCTGTCCATCGTGGCGTCGGTAGTGCGCGCGCACGGCGGATCGATCAACGCGGTGCCGCGGCCAGGCGGCGGCCTCGAGATAACGATTCGCCTGCGGACTGCCCCACCGGATGCACCGCCAGGGCCGCCGGCCGCGGCGCCGATCGCGGCACCCGAGGTCGACTACGAGCACATCGCCTAGCGCCAGGTGCACCGAACCCGCCGTCGCGCGATATGCCCTGAGGGGATCGCTTGGCCCTGAGGGATCGCTTGGCCCTGGGCGATCGCGGTTGGCCTTGGGCGATGCGGTAACTTGGCGCGGTAGCCGCGTATTCGGCGCATGTGTACGACAGCATCGGCGGGCAATACGACCGCGGGCGGCATGAGGACCCGAGGATCGCAGCCCGGATGTGAGTCGCCCTGGCCGCCGCGTCGCCTGTGGTGAATGTGGGCGCTGGGAGCGGTTCGTACGAGCCCCGGGATCGGCAAGTAGTGGTGGTCGAGCCGTCGGCGGTGATGCTGACCGAGCGACCGGCGGGCGCGGCGGTCGCGGTGCGGGCGGTGGTCGAGGCGCTGCCAGTCCGTGATGGCGCATTCGGCGCCGCGATGGCCTACTGACCGTGCACCATCGGAATGATCGGGCGAGGGGGCTGGCGTGGATGCGCCGCGTAGCCCACGGGCGGGTTGTCCTGTTCCTGCGGGACCCGCAAGCGGTCCCCTCGTGGTGGCTGCACCACTACTTCCAGCAACCGCGCGGCTGGAGGCAAGCCGCGAAACGCCGCTCGGCCAGGTGGCGCAGATGCTCGGTGGCCATCTCGACGTGATCCAGGTGCCGATCCCTGCCGACTGCACGGACGGGTTCAACGCCGCGTACTGGCGGCGTCCCCGGGCCTATCTGGACCCGCAGGTTTGGCGGGCCATGTCTGCATTGACGCTGATCCCCGACGACGACCGCGCGGCAGGGATGCGCCGAATGCGGGCCGACCTCGACAGCGGCGAGTGGGATCGGCGATGGGGCCATCTGCTGGGTCTGGACGAACTCGATCTTGGTTACCGGGTGGTCGCCGCCTAGCCGTAAATTGGACGGTCTGCGGGGTTCGGCGTTGTCGGTGGTTTCATGCTGGCGCGGTGGGCGGGGGTTCGGCGCGCGGTGGGGGGTTTGGCGCGCGGTGGGCGGGGGTTCGGCGCGCGGTCTGCGGGGTTTGGCGCTGTCGGCGGTTCCGTGTATCCCGGTGTTTCCAAGCGTGCATTCGCGCACAGCGCCCTCGCCCGCGTCACAACACGCGGAAGTAGCATTGGGGATAATACATACGATTTCAAAAATTTACGATACACTATTCGATAAGCGTAAACGTAGCGTGCACCCGTCGCCTCCCCCAGAAAGAGCGCCGCCCATGCCCGCCGCCACCCAGCCAGCAACCGCGCCGCCCGCAACTGGGCTGCACAGCGACGCCGCGCTGCACAGCAGCAGCAGCAGCAGCAGCGGCAGCGGCAGCGGCAGCGCGGTCGGCCAGGGCATCTGGCTGTGCGGCGGCGGTCAGCTCCCCGATCAGCTGTGGGCCGCATTATCCGGGCAGGTACCGTGGGCCGATCCCGGCGACCAGGACGAACCCGCGGACGGCGGCGGTGATGCGGACGGCGGCGGTCCCGGCGCGGGTCAGCTGCCGGTGGCCTCGGGGTTCCGCCAGGGCGGGGTTTTGGACAGCCTGCCCCCGGGCCCAGAGCTTTCGCTACTGCTTCCCGGAACGGTCGCCGACTTGGGAGACGCGGAGCTGTGCGGGGCGCTGCGCGGGTGGCGGCGGTTAGGGTCGTGGGCGGCGGCGATGGAATGTGCCGCAGCCGCCGAACTCGCCGACCGGCGGGTCGCCGAGGCGAAGGCCTGCGGTGCGCTGGAAACCGAGGCGGGCCGCTACGCCGCCGCCGAGATCGCCGCCGCGCTCACCCTGACCCGGTGTAGCGCGGAGAACCTGACCGGCCGAGCCATGTCACTGGCGGAGCTGCCCGCCACGTGGGCGGCGCTTGCGTGCGGGCGGATCGACGTGCCCAAGGCGATGGTGATCGTTTACGGGGTCACCGGGCTGGCCCCGGACCTGGCGCGGCGTGTCGAAGCGCAAGTGCTGGGCAAGGCCCCCCGGCAGACCACGGGTGAGCTGCGCAAGGCGGTCGCCGTGGCGGCCATCGTCGCCGACCCCGCCGCCGCGGATCAGCGGCTCGCGGCAACCCAGAAACAGGCGCGGGTGGAACGGTGGGCCGAACCCGGCGGGACGGCCGCGCTGGCGGGTCGGGACCTGCCTCCGGCCGACGTGCTCGCAGCCGACAACCGGATCAACGCCCTGGCCGCCGCGCTGAAAGCCGACGGCGCGGAAGCCACTATGGACCAACTCCGCGCGCAGGTGTACCTCGCGCAGCTACTCGGCCGCCCCGCCGCCGCCCCCGCATACGCGGAACACGCGGAGCCCGGCAACGACGCCCATGGGTACACCGCCGATGACGGCAGCGCTGCTGCGCCCGCACACGCGGAACACGCGGGTTCCGGCAGCGCCGGTGGGGGTCGTCCGACGCCCGCGCGCCGTGCGGCGTTGCCGCCCCAGGGGGCGTCGGCTGGGTTGCGCCAGCTCCCCGCCGGCCCGCAATTTCCTGCGGGGCCGCAGCTTCTCGCCGGCCCGCAGCTTCTCGCCGGCCCGCAGTTTCCTGCGGGGCCGCAGTTTCCTCCGGAGTCGCAGCTTCGTGCGGGGCCGCAGCTTCCCGCGCCGCCGCTGGTGGCGCCGCTGGCGGGGTCGGTGAACCTGACCGTGCCGCTGCAGACCCTGCTCGGGATGTCCAGCCAGCCCGCGGATGTCGCCGGGTTCGGGCCGCTCACCCCGGCCGTCACCGAGGAAATCCTGGCCGCCGCCCGGGTCGGCGGTCCAGCGGTACGGTGGTGTGTCACCGTCACCGACCAGCACGACCGCCCCGCCGGGCATGGCTGCGCTGCCCGCCAGCCCGCGCCCCGCCAGCCCGGTGACTGGGCGCTGACCGTGCAGGTACGCGCGTTCGCGGGCGATAACTGCGATCATTACCGGGAAAGCCCCAGCTACAAGCCGCCGCCGCTGCTGCGCCACCTGATCCAGGCCCGGCATAAAACCTGTACATTCCCCGGATGCGGCCGACCCGCCCGCCAATGCGACCTCGATCATACGATCCCGTATGGCGCGGGCGGCCGGACGTGCGAGTGCAATTTGGCGCCCCTATGTGATTATCACCACGGCGTGAAACACTCGCTGGGTTGGCGCCTGACCCAGCCCCGACCCGGTGTCCTGCAATGGATTACCCCGTCGGGATGGAAATACATCATCAACTCCGACGCCCACCCAACCTGACCATCCGCCGCGATGTCGCGTCGCTCACCGGCTCCAACCGGCGCTTTCAGTTACTGGCCTGGCGTCAGCATCGGGCGGCAGTACCGGGCGGCCTTCGAACTGGGTCGACAAGACGATGTGGGAGTTCATTTCGCCATGCTGGCCGAGACGTTCGAGCAATCCCTCCAGGTGCTTCATGGGCGCCACGCGTACCTTGAGCATCGAGCACGAACTGCCGCCCAGCTTGTGGATCTCGACGACCTCCGGCAGGTCGTCCGCGGTCGTGGTCTTCAGCAGGCCCCGTCCAAGCCCGCACCGCATCTGCACGAATGCCGTCAGCGGCAGGTCGGCCTATGCCGGATCGATCCGGGCCTGGTAGCCGGTGATCACCCCGGACTCCTCAAGGCGGCGTGCCCGTTCGGCCGCCGCTGGGGGTGACAGGTTCACCCGGCGCCCCAGCTGGTTGCAGGAGAGCCGGCCGTCGCGTTGCAGCTCGGCGATGATCCGCCAGTCCGTGCCATCCAACGTTTCTCATATGCAAAGTCTTACGCGTCATCACATTTCAATCAAGAAGTAGTTGTGGTGGACACCTATCACTTCCAATTCACTTGGCCAATTCTGCTTTCTAACCTGGAAACACTTTCCCGTTACGCAGCCGCCGAGCTGTACCCGGTGCGACGGCGCGGATTCGCGATCAGTTCGGTGATCTGGGCTGCCACGATCGGCGCGGTTGGCGGGCCGCTGCTACTGGCGCCGTCAAGCGCGGCGGTCGGCGCCCTGGGCTCGTCGGCGATGACCGGACCGTTTCTGTTGGCGACGCTGGCGAGCTGCATAGCCGTGCTCGCTGTCGGCAGCCGGGCGATGCGCACGCCAAACCGCCTGGCTTCGCCCGCGCCGCTTCGCGGCCTGGTGCGCGTCCCTGCTGCCCGTTCGGCGTTTGCTGTCATGGGCTGCGCGCAGGTTGTCATGGTCGCCGTCATGACGGCGGCACCGCTCGACATGCACATGCACGGTCAGGGCCTGGGCGCTGTCGGCACCGTGCTGTCCGCACATACGCTCGGCATGTTCGCGCTGTCACCGCTGACCGGATGGCTCCTGGACCGTGTGGGTCCGCGGCCCGTCATGTTCGCCGGCTTGGCCGTCCTGGCGATCGCCGCCTGCCTGGCGGCAGCCGCGCCGGCAGGAAACGCGCCGATCCGCACCGTGGGCCTGTTCTTGCTCGGCTACGGTTGGAACCTTTGTTTCGTCGGGGGGAGCGGTCGGCTCGCCCGCGACCTCCCGGCCGCGGACCGGGCACGCGTCGAGGGCGTCGTCGACGCGGCCGTGTGGGGGGCGGCCGCGGCGGCAAGTCTGGGCGCCACGGCCGTCCTCGCGGTCGCCGGATACGCCGTACTGGCGGGGACGGCTGGCATTTTCGTGACACTTCCGGCCAGCATCCTGATCCGCGAGTTCCTACTGCCGGGAAAGCGTGCCGTGCAGTGCCGGGCCACCCCGGGTGGCCGGGATGAAAGTGAAACCTACGGTGCCGCCATGCGGGGTTAGCGTGACAGTGCCCGGCCCGCACGTTGTCTGACCCCGCACAATGCCCTGTTGGAACACGAAATGCCGTCCGCTCTCACGCGCCAGTGTGAGCACGCCAGAGCAGCCGAACGCGGGATATGCGACGTACCCGGTCGTCGCACCGGCGGTCAAGCGGACGCGTGCGGCGACGTTCAACCGAGGAACAGCCTGCGCCGCAAACCCGCTCCAGGTGCCGCCGAGTGAGGCTGGGATGCGCACGCCGGGAGCTTGCCCGGGGGGTGATGTCGTCGGGGACGCCGTGGCACGAGTCGGCAATACGGTAGGCGCCGTCGCGCCCTGCTCGATGCGGCTTACCCGCGGGGTTGGCTTGCTGTGCGCCGTGGTAACGCCGCCGCGGTGCGCCACCGTTACCACGGCGGCCACAGCGGCCACGACCGCGACCACCGCCACGGCGATTCCAGCGGCGGCCCGCGGGCCGACAGGCCGCCGGACTCGCTGACGCGTCGGCCGTGCCTCGCCGGGTGCGGGCAGGCGCGTGGCTGTCCGTGCCGGGTCGGCGGCTTGTGAACCTGCCGCGAGGACACCCGCCGGTGGATGCGCGTGACCGAGCAGCCGGGTCACGATCACCTTGGCGGTAGGCCGACTCCCCGGGTCCCGATCGAGGCTGTCGTAGACAACCTGGCGCAGCGCCGACGGCAGGAGCTGAAACTGCTCCACGCGCGGCTGCGCCATATCGTCGGCCGGATCGTCGGCCGGATTTCCGGCGGCGAAGAGGACCGTCTCCGCCCAGGCGTGCACATCGGCGGCTGGCGTGGCAAGCCCGTAGGGCGGGGTGACGCCGGAGTGCACGACCCGGGGTCCATCAGGGCCGAGCACCAGCCCTTCCGCGCCAAAACGGCCATGAACGAGGCCGGCCTGGTGGATTGCGGCCAGGCCGGTGGCCGCACCGACTGCGATCGCGCCGAGCACCTCTCCGGTCGGCGGGCCTTGCGCAGCCACGGCCTCGGCCAGCGACGGCCCGGGGACATACTCGCTGACCAGGTACGGGAAGTCGCCATGAAAACCTGCGTCAAGCATCCGCGCAACACAGAATGGCCCAACCTCGCACGCCGCATCTGCTTCCGCTATGAACCTGTCCCTCGCGGCCGTGTCACCGGCTCCCACCGGGTGCAGGAGGGTGATGGTGACCGGCTCGCCGGCGACCGCGCGGCCGAGGTAAATGACGAACGGAGCGGGACCGTCTTGCCGGAGCCGGGCATCTCGCCTTGCGAGTCGGCCTCGGCGGTGGCGGAGCCGACCAGCCAGACGGTACCGGCCTATGCAGCCAGGATCGGCGGCGAGCAGCGGGGTGACGCTCGGCATCCGAGGTGTGTCTCCAGAGTTTCATTCCTCTTTCAGAATGGATACGCCGTTCGTACCATACGAAACCATCGATCCGACGCGATGCGGAACTCGCATAACCGATCCAAGCGTGTACACTGTGCGCTCGCTCGGTTCCATATGGGTACGAGGGCAGGCCTCGTCGGCGGGCGGTGCGTACGGAAGCGCAGCACCTGCCACGAGATTTGGCTGGCACGCTCACGGTGCGCCCGCGACGCGTGGCGTTGGCTCCTGGCTACGGAGCCATGGCCGGTACCTGCGTAAATGGGGAATCAGCCAGGTGCGGCCGCAGCCTGCGTGTGTGCGGCGCGGCGACGTGGCAGAATTCCTCGCCGGAATCGGGCACAACTGCGGCTTCCGAAGCGTTACACCCGCGCGGACGAGGCGCACGACGACGAGGGGGAGAGGGTAGATGGCCACTGACTACGACAGCCCACGCAAGACCGACGATGACCTGACAGAAGACAGCCTCCAGGAGCTACAGGCGCGTCGGATGGACAAGGCATCAAGCACCATCGACATCGATCCTGACGAGGTAGCGGAGGGACTCGAGCTGCCTGGCGCAGATCTTTCCAACGAGGAGCTCTCGTTTCGGGTGATCCCGCGCCAAGCGGATGAGTTCACCTGCTCACGCTGCTTTCTCGTACACCACAGGAGCCAGCTCGCTGAGGAAAGGAATGGCCAGCCGGTGTGCCGCGAGTGCGCAGCGTAAGGTGAAAAGCTCGGCTATGCGGCTAATCAGCGGGTTCCGCCGGAGAAGCCGCAAGCCGCCTGACGGCGACGCGGGTGGCAAGCAGCCGCGCCACCTCCATGCCAACGCCTGCGACCACGGCGAAGCCGAGCGCCTCGGCGAGGGCCACCTGCGGGTCGTTCGGATCCTCCGGCGGAGCCTTGCCTGTGATCCTCGTCCACGCAAAGGTGACTATCTTCCGTGCGCAGAACCCCGCCGCCGCGGCGGCAAGCCCACCCACGATCCGGGTCCGCATATCCCCGTGCTTTTGTGCCATCTGGTGTCTCCTCAGTGTTTCGCTGTCACAGATAATTTCATGACCTTTGGCGCTGCGCCCACTAACATGCCCGCATGACCAGCAGCCAGGCGCCGCGGAGTCGTTCCCGCGGGCCCGTTCCTCGTGTTCCCGACAAGCCTTCCCTTGATGGCCTGGAGGACACGTGGGTAAGCCGCTGGGAGGAACTGGGAATCAATCGATTCGACGCCGCCGCGGATGCAGAGCGCGTCTACTCGATCGACACGCCGCCGCCCACCGTCAGCGGCGTGCTGCACGTCGGCAGCGCGTTCTCCTACACACATACCGACGTGATCGCCCGGTTCAAGCGGATGCGCGGCAAGGCCGTTTTCTACCCGATGGGATGGGATGACAACGGCCTGCCGACCGAACGCCGGGTGCAGAATCACTTCGGCGTCCGGTGCGACCCCGCATTGCCCTACGAACCGAGCCTCCAGCTGCCTCAGACACCCGACCCCGCGCAGCCAGTGCCCATTTCGCGGCGGGCCTTCATCGACCTGTGCGCAAAGCTCACGGCGGCGGACGAGAAAGTGTTCGAGGACGTGTGGCGTCGGCTCGGTCTCTCCGTTGACTGGTCCTTTACCTACGCGACCATTGACGATGCCAGCCGGGCCGCCGCGCAACGGGCCTTTCTGCGCAACCTCGCCCGTGGCGAGGCCTACCTCGCGCAGGCGCCGAGCCTATGGGACGTCACGTTCGGCACCGCGGTAGCGCAGGCCGAACTCGAGGACCGCGACTGGGTCGGCGCCTGGTACCGGATCGTCTTCGACACCGGCGGGTCGGCGCCGGTCCACATCGAGACGACACGCCCCGAACTCCTTCCCGCCTGCGTCGCACTCATCGCGCATCCAGACGACCCTCGGTACACGCAGTCGTTCGGGACAATGGCAACGGTGCCCTTGTTCGGCGCGGAAGTGCCTATCCTCGCTCACCCGGCAGCGGACCCGGGCCGCGGCACCGGCATCGCCATGTGCTGCACCTTCGGGGACCTCACCGACGTGACGTGGTGGCGCGAGCTCGACCTGCCCACCCGTCCCGTCGTCGGCAGGGACGGCCGCATGCTGGCCACCCCGCCGCCTGGGCTGCGCGGCAACGGCGAGCGCGCGTACGCAGAGCTTGCGGGCCGCCCGCTGGCCGACGCAGGTGAGCGGGTCGTCGGCCTGCTGCGCGGCGCCAGGCAGCTAGTTGGTGATCCACGCCCGGTCACCCGCCCGGTCAAGTTCTACGAGAAGGGCGACCTGCCGCTGGAGATCATCACCACCCGCCAGTGGTACCTGCGCAGCGGCGGGCGTGAGGCCGGCTTGCGCGAGGCGCTGCTCAGCCGCGGGCGGCAGCTTCGCTGGTTCCCTGACTTCATGCGGCTCAGGTTCGAAAATTGGGTCAACGGATTGAACGGCGACTGGCTGCTGTCCCGCCAGCGGTTCTTCGGTGTGCCGATCCCCGTGTGGTACTCACTCGACCAGGACGGCGAGCCCGCTTACGGCCAGCCGATACCGGCTGACGAGAATTCGCTGCCTGTCGACCCGAGCTCGCAGGCACCGCCCGGGTTTGGTGAGGAGCAGCGCGGCAAGCCGGGCGGCTTCATCGGCGATCCAGACGTGCTTGACACGTGGGCCACGTCGTCGCTCACGCCGCTGATCGCGGCCGGCTGGGAGCGGGATCCTGACCTATTCTGCCGCGTTTACCCGATGGATCTGCGGCCGCAGTCGCATGACATCATTCGCACCTGGCTGTTCTCCACCGTGCTCCGTTCTCACCTGGAGCTTGGCGGGCTCCCCTGGCGGGATGTCGCGATTTCCGGGTTCATCCTCGATCCCGACCGCAAGAAGATGTCGAAGTCCAAGGGCAACGCGATCACCCCGATGGAGTTGCTCCGTGAGTACGGCACGGACGGATTCCGGTACTGGTCGGCGAGTGCACGGCTGGGCACCGACGCGGCGTTCGACGCCGGCCAGATGCGGGTCGGGCGCAGGCTCGCAATTAAGATCCTCAACGTGAGCAGGTTTGTGCTCACCGTGTTGACGAGGGGCGATGACCCGGCCGTCGATTACCAGCGGGAGGATGTCACCGCGCCGCTCGACCGCTCGATGCTCGCGTCGCTGGCGTCGGTGATCGGGCAGGCCACGGTCGCTCTCGATGGTTATGATCACACCGGGGCTCTTGAGGTCACCGAACGTTTCTTCTGGATGTTCTGCGATGACTATGTCGAGCTTGTGAAGGCCCGCGCCTACGCCGGAGATAGATCCGCGAAAGCCTCTCTCGCGCTGGCGGTTTCCGTGCTGCTCCGGCTGTTCGCACCTGTCATGCCGTTTGTCACCGAGGAGGCCTGGTCCTGGTGGCGCGCGGGTTCTGTGCACCGGGGGGCGTGGCCCACCGCTGACGAGGTCGCAGCGGATGGTCATCCCGCACTTCTTGACCGCGCCAGCGAGGTACTGCGCGGTATCCGCAGGGCCAAGTCGCAGGCCAGGCTCTCCATGCGAGCCGATGTTTCCCTTGTTACGGTCCGGGGCCCAAGCGCCGCCACCATCCAGCCCGCCATGGGCGACATTGCCGCGGCAGGACATGCTGTGCAGATCAAACTGGTGCCAGGGGATGGAGGGGACGGGGAGGGCCTTGCCGTGGCGGCCGAGTTCTGATCTGAGCGCGTCAGGCCCGCCGGGCCGGGCCATTCGAGCCCGTGTGGGCTGGCGAGCCGCCGAGCGCCGCAGCAAGCTCTTCCGGGCGCCGCGTTCCCACCAGCCAGTACGGTGCGCTCGCCGCGTTATCCGTTTTTTCCGCGAGGCTCTCTGCGTTTTCCGCGAGGCCGGTCACCTCGACATATACGGCGCGCTTGAGATACGGCCTGATGAGCATGTATGCGGCCGGGTCAGCGCGCTCGCCGCGGACGGCCCTGGCCTGCCGCTCATCAAGCGGTACCACCTGACCGATCGCATTACGCGGCAGTTCGCGGCCACCCGCCTGCAGCGCGCGATCGGTGACACGGATGCGCGCCGAACCCCAGTGCAGCAGCGTGCCGCCACAGACACCGGCGAGTACCGCGTACGTGGCGATCGCCGCCAGTGCGCCAAAACCAGCCCAGATTTCTGCGCCGAGTATCGCGACGCTCATGCCGCCGAGGAACCACCAGGTCGCCGGGACCGACAGCCGCTCGTCGTACGCGCGCATGAGTACACCGTAGTTGGATAGAGACCATGGTTAGCCGCTAGGGTCCGCGGTGGTCGGAAGGGCGAGGCGCGCGATGAATGTGGTCAGGCGGGGGGCGCCCCGGTGGCTAGAGGTCGCCGCGGCGTGGGCGTGGCGGCTTATCGTGCTCGGCTTTCTGATCTACGTCGCCGCCCGCGCGGTGAGCGCGCTTCGCATCGTCGTGTTTCCGTGCGTCGGCGCGCTGCTTGTGACCGCGCTGTTGCAGCCGCTGTCGGCACGGCTTCGCCAGTTTGGCATGCCTACGATGGCGGCCACCTGGTCTACCCTGCTCCTCGCGGTCGGCGTGGTGGCCGGGGCGGGCACGCTTGTTGGCATCCGGGTGTCGCAGGAATCCACGTCGCTCACCAACCAGCTCGCGCGCACCACCCGCCAATTCGAGCACTGGCTGGAGACAGGCCCGTTTCACGTCCGCCCGAGCAGCATCCAGCAGCTCTCCGACAACCTGCTTGCGTGGCTCAACGCACACAGGTCGCTGGTGGCGGGAACCGTCCTGTCCGGCGGCAAGATCGCCACCGAGATCCTCGCCGGGCTGATTCTCATGCTCTTCGTCGCGTTCTTCCTGATCAAGGACGGTGACCGCATCTGGCAGTGGCTGATCAAGTCCCTGAGCCCAGCCACCCGGCGGCGGGCGGACCGGGCGGGTCGCGCAGCCTGGCAGACGCTTGTGTTCTACGTTCGCGGGACAGTCGTCATCGCGGCAATTCATGCCACCGTCATTGGGGTCGCGCTTCTAGCGTTGCGGGTGCCGCTCGTAGGCCCGCTGACCGTGCTCGTGTTTCTGGCCTCGTTCATCCCGCTTCTTGGCATCCTTGTCGCTGGCTCGGTCACCATCCTTGTCACGTTCGGCACCAAGGGCTGGGTCGCTGCGCTGATTCTGCTCGGCATCCTCATCGTCGCGAATCAGCTGGAGGGCCATCTGCTCCAGCCGCAGATCATCGGCCGCATGGTCCGCCTGCATCCGCTCGCGATCATCCTCGTGCTCGCGGTCGGTGGCGTCGTCGGCGGTATACCCGGCGCGGTCATTGCCGTGCCGGCCGCCGCAGCGATCAGCCGGGCCTGGCCATTGCTGCGCGACCCGCCGCCAGGCGAGGACACAGGGACGCAGGCGCGGGAGCCGGTAGGGTCACCCTCAATGGCCCGGTCGGCGGACGGTGCTACCGATGGTTCGGACGGTGCTACCGATGGTGCAGTTACCCAGCCGGCGGATAGGGACGGAGCCACATAACGGAGGGCAATGTGGTGGATGTGGTGGATGTGGTGGATGTGTTGATCCAGCGTCTCGATCCTGATCTTCCCATGCCGTCGTACGCCCACCCGGGGGACGCGGGCGCCGACCTTGTCGCGGCGGAGGATGTCGAGCTCGTGCCGGGGGCGCGCGCGGTCGTGCCCACCGGGCTCGCCATCGCGCTGCCGCCTGGCTACGCGGCCTTCGTTCACCCTCGGTCGGGGCTCGCGGCCCGCCATGGCGTCACGCTGGTGAATGCACCCGGAACCGTGGACGCAGGGTACCGTGGCGAGATAAAGGTGACTCTGCTGAACACCGACACGACGCAGCCGGTCCGATTCCAGCGTGGCGATCGGATTGCCCAGCTAGTGATCCAGCGAGTCGAGCGGGCACTTTTCCATGAGGTCGCCAAACTCCCCGGCTCAGCGCGGGGGGACGGCGGATTCGGCTCGACCGGCGGTCACGCGGCGGCCGCGCAGTCGGCAAGCGTGGGTCCGGTTGCGGACATCTGACGGAGGAGAAGGAGCGTGAGGCGTGTTCCGTCGCCGGCGAGTTCAAGGCGCGGACGAGCAACGGCCTGGCGAGAGCGATCAGTCGGCTGAGGTCGGTGCCGACGAAGAACCCCAGGACGCGACGGGGCCCTGGGACGTGACGGACGATTATCCGGAGCATGACCGCCTCGATCTCGGCAGCCTGCGGGTCCCGGCCCAGCAAGGGCTCGACGTTCAGCTGAATTTCAGCGGTGATCAGGCCCTCGCCGTGCTGGTGGTGCGCGGCGAGAGCGTCCTGCAGCTGCAGGCGTTCGCTGCCCCAAAGCGCACGGGCCTGTGGGATGACGTCAGGCACGAACTCATCGAGGAGCTGACCGCCGCGGGCGGCCGTGGCGAGGAGACGCAGGGGCCGTTCGGTGTGGAGGTCCGGGCGCGGGTACCGGCCGACACGGACGCAGCCGGTGGCGCCGCGCGCAGCTCACGTGGGCTGCAGCCTGCGCGGTTCCTCGGCGCTGATGGGCCCCGTTGGTTTCTTCGCGGTGTGATCAGCGGGCCGGCGGCCGTGCATCCAAACCATGCGAAGGTGCTCGAGGACGTCTTCGCTGACACCGTCGTGGTCCGTGGTGATCACCCCATGCCACCACGCGACCTTCTCGAGGTGCGGCTCCCGGCTGAGGCACAGCAGGCGGTTGAGGAACAAATGGAACAGGCAGCACAAGCCGCCGGCGGCCACGAGCGGCTCAACCCGCTTGTGCGTGGGCCCGAGACGACAGAGACCAGGTAGCTTGAACGCCGACGAGGTGCCGGAGGCCAGCACCCCGGCCGACGCGGTCGATGGGGCGCGGCAGCCCGTAGCATCGCGGTCCGCAGCACCGCAGTCCGCAGCGGCGCTGCTCACCATGCTCGGCGGCACGAGCGGGATGCTTGACGCGGCAATCCCCGGCGCCCTTTTCGTGTGCGTCTTCGTAGCAACTCGCAACCTCGCGACGCCGCTATGGGTCGCGGTCGGTGCGGCGGCAGCGATCTTGATTTACCGCCTGGTCAGGCGAGAAACGCCGCGGCATGCCGTGGGCGGCTTCGTGGGCGTGGCCATCGCCGCTGCTCTTGCGGTGCTCACCGGCAAGCCGGAGAACTACTTCCTCCCGACGCTCGCGCTCAATGCGGGATATGCGACGGCATCGGCGATCTCCCTGATCGCCCGCTGGCCCCTGGCCGGGGTGGTGCTGGGCGCCGTGTTCGGTGAGGGCGCGGCGTGGCGCAGGGATCCCGTGCGGCGGCGCGCCTACACGGTCGTCACGGCGCTGTGGTTCTGCATGTTCGCCGTGCGCATCGCCATCTTGTTTCCACTCTGGCTGGCCGGCCAGCTCGTACCGCTGGGAATCGGCCGGGTCGCGCTCGGCTATCCCCTCTACGCGCTCGTCGTGTGGCTGAGCTGGCTGATCATCAGACGGACGCAGCCTGTCCGGCCAGAACCTGCGACCGCGAAGCCCCTGGCCGCCGTGCGCCCGTCGGAGGGCCTGCTCGGGAACCAAACAGGCCCTAGTGATGATGGTGGTGGGCCGAAAGCAGCTCGCTGAGCTGGTCCTCGACGTTCTCGTTCGCGACAAAAAGCAATTCATCGCCTGCCTCGAGCGGGTCCTCCGGCTGAGGAACGATCACTCTGCCCTCACGCAGGATGGCCACGAGCGCCGTGTCACCCGGCCATTCGACCGATCCGACCCGCTGCCCGGTGAGCGGCGCATCGCTGGGCAGCGTCAGCTCCACGAGGTTCACTTCGCTTTGCCGGAAGGTCATCAGCCGGACCAGGTCGCCGACGCTCACCGCCTCCTCGACCAGTGCCGACAGCAATCGAGGTGTCGAAACGGCGACGTCCACCCCCCACGACTCATTGAAGAGCCACTCGTTGTTGGGGTGATTGATGCGGGCCACAACCCGCGGGACGCCATATTCGGTCTTGGAGAGCAGCGAAACCACGAGGTTGGCCTTGTCGTCGCCCGTCGCTGCGATCACCACGTTGCAGCGATCAAGCCCGGCATCGTCGAGCGAGGAGATCTCGCATGCGTCGGCGAGCAGCCACTCGGCCCGTGGAACGCTGTCGACCTTGATCGACCGCGGGCTCTTATCAATGAGAAGAACCTCATGCCCGTTCTCGAGCAGTTCGCTGGCGATCGACCTGCCGACTGCGCCGGCACCGGCGATGGCAATCCGCATCAGCGTTCTCCCTGCACTCGGCCGGCGAATACCGCGGTGATCCGCTCGAGGTCTCCTTCGGGTGCGATGACGTAGACGACGTCCCCTTCTTGCAGCACGGTGCCGGGCGGGCACGTCATCGCCTCACCCAGCCGCGCGATGAACGCGATCCGGGCGTGCGCGGCCTCCTCCAGCGCACTGGCCTTTTCGCCGACCCACGACTCGGCGAAGGCGATGTCGGCGAGCACGATCTTGCCGCTCGGATCACGCCAGACTGGTTCGGCGCCGTCGGGCAGCAGCCGCCGCAGCATCTGATCGGCGGTCCACCGCACCGTCGCCACGGTGGGAATTCCGAGCCGCTGATAGACCTCGGCGCGGCGGGGGTCGTAGATGCGCGCCGCCACATGGGGCACGCCAAAGGTCTCCCTGGCCACCCTGGCCGAAATGATATTGGAGTTGTCACCGCTGCTGACCGCGGCAAACGCGGCCGCCTCCTGGATCCCGGCCTCCATCAGCACGCCCCGGTCGAAGCCCACGCCGGTGATTCGCCGTCCCTTGAAGCCCGAGTGGAGTCGACGGAACGCCTCGAAGTCCTGATCGATGATTGCGACGCTGTGACCCTGATCCTCAAGGATGTGCGCGAGTGTGGATCCGACCCGCCCGCAGCCCATGATCACGATATGCACGGCTGCCGCCCTTTCGTCCAGCGTCTGCCCATGACCGGTCTTGAGCAGACCCTCATCACCGGCCGGCCATCCTCATCGGCAACGACCAGTATGTGCCCGCCGGCATGCTGCTCTGACCATTCCAGGGATACGGCATGGGTCGCCTGCCCGCAATGCGTCAGGATGGGATCGTGGAGCTCCGGATCTTCACTGAGCCACAACAAGGAGCTTCCTACCAGACGCTCGCCCGGGTAGCGCGCGCCGCGGAGGAGTTGGAGTTCGACGCATTCTTCCGGTCCGACCACTATCTCAAGATGGGCAATGTCACTGGGTTGCCTGGGCCGACCGACGCATGGGCCACGCTTGCTGGCCTCGCACTGGAGACCAGCCGCATCCGGCTTGGCACGCTGATGAGCCCGGCGACGTTCCGGCTGCCCGGGCCGCTGGCGATCACCGTCGCCCAGGTGGACCAGATGAGCAGCGGAAGGATCGAGCTCGGCCTGGGCACCGGCTGGTTCGAGGCCGAACACGCCGCCTACGGCATCCCGTTTCCTCGCCTGGCCGAGCGGTTCTCCAGGCTGGAGGAACAACTCGCGATCATCACCGGTATCTGGGAGACACCGCAGGGCGAGACGTTGTCCTTCAATGGGACGTACTACACGCTGAGCGACGCGTGCCCGCTAGTCGATGTGCGGCCGCTGCTGCCTCAGACCTGGCGCCAGCGCGTCTCGCAGAACGAGTACACGCCGAACATAACCAGGCCCGCCGCGACGAGAGCGAGCAGCCATGGCCCCAGGGGGGTGTGCGCGAACGCCCGGAGCGTGGCGTCGACGCCTTTGGCCTGACTCGGCTGGAATTGCGCGGCGGCGACCACCAGGAAGATCCCGGCCGTGGCGAACACCGCGCCGCGCGCCGTGCCCCCGACCTGACCGAGGCGTGCCACGGCCTGGCGAATGGCCGGGCGCGTCCGGCCAAAAGCCAGCTTCTCGAGGAACTTCTTCCTCAGCGCACGGTAGGCAAGCCCGGCGCCGCCCGCGAGGAGGGCCAAACCGATCGCCGCCACGATGAGCCTGCCCACACTCAACCGCATCGCGGTCGCCGTGAGGTCCCTGGACTGCTGGTTGGTTGACGTCGGCGCGCCCACACCAAGCGCGAACTTCAGGATGGTGTAAACCACGAATCCGTAAAAGACGGCCCGCGCGAGCGCCGCGAGGCGGGTGCTGGTCTTCCTGCCGTCGGGCCCTGCCGCGCCGTAGGCGGCTTCGGACAGCCGCCACAGCGTCATGCCACTGAATCCGATGACGAGCAGCCACAGCGCGGCCGACCCGAACGATGTTTGCGCAACAAGGCGCAGCGCGCCACTCCGGTCGGCCTGGTGGCCGCCATGACCGAGTGCGATCGCCAATGCCAGCGAGCCGATGATCAGGTACATGACGCCGCGTGCCGCTAATCCAACCCGGGCGAGCAACTCCATTCCGCGGCTCTTCGAGGCCCGCCTGCCCCTCCTGCCCACAAATCTCGTGCTGCGGGTGCCCCGCCTTGTTGCTCCGGGGACCATCGTGCCACCTCCTTGGACCACCGCTCTTTGCCCGCAGCTCCTTGCCCGCAGCGCGACGGGCCAAACGAGGGTCGCAGCGGACTCCCGCCACTAGGCCTTCCGGTATACGAGCAGGCGGGCTGGGTGCTTCGCCAGCCGGATCCGCGGCCCCCCATCCGCCGCTTCACCGTCGACCGACAGGCGGATCGGGGGGCCATCGGCCGCGGCGATGTCGAGGGCGTGCGCGGTCCAGGTCCGGTAGATGTGGCTGCGGCCGAGCGTCCCGGTGAGAACGGCCGCGAGCAGGCGGGTGCGGGCGAAGGGTGGCTTCGCGTCGACGAGCCTGATATCGAGCTGGCCGTCGGCGAGGTCGGGGCGGTGCGACGGAGCGAATCCCTGCGGGGCGTAACGGCAGTTGCCTGCGAAAAGCAGCCACAACCGCCGTCGGCGACCGTTCACGAACACGTCCTGCGGCTCGCTGTTGCGCATCACCTGGGCAAGCGCGACAGTGAGGGCTGGCCACTTGCCGATGTGGCCCTCCAGGCGTTCCCTGGCCCGGATGAGGTCCGCATAGACTCCGGTGCTTGACGTGTTGAGGAAGGTCCTGCGCCCCGCGACGCCGACGTCCACGCGCACGGCATCGCCGGCGCGGAGGGCGCGGAGGGCGTCCTCGGGGGAATTCACACCGAGGTCGGTCGCAAAGTGATTGAACGTGCCCGCAGGGACGATCAGCAGCGGCAGGTCCGCCGCCAGGCCACACTGGCGGCGACCCGCGCGGTGCCGTCCCCGCCGGCCACGCCTATGATTCGCGCACGGCGGGTTGCCGCGCGCAGCAGTTCCGCGACGTCGCGGCCATCCGCCACGTCGATGACTTCGGCATCGGGAAGTTCCGCCTGAAGATCGGCGGCCACGCTCGGGTACGCGGTGCCGGCCGCGAGGTTGACCACGAGGACTAATCCGTCGCCGGTCGGGGCGGCGGGGGCGTCGTACCGTGGCCGCACGGCCTCTGCGGGCTGCATCGGCCGCCGCGGCCACCAGCGGAGGGTAAGCGCGCCAGCGGCAGTCCCGATCGCGAATCCGGCCAGCACATCGGACGGGTAATGTACGCCAGCGACAACGCGGGAAGCTCCTACGGCCAACGCCAGCCCGGCGACTGGGGCCGCAAGGCGTGGTGTCTCCAGCGCGATACCTGTCGCGAAAGCCGCAGCGGAGGCAGAGTGACCGGACGGGAACGATGTTGTCTTCGGCACCCGGATCAGCTGGCGCAGGATGGGTATCTCGTGCCCGGGCCGCGCTCGGCGGGCGAGACCCTTCGCCGCCACGTTGGTCGTCGCGCTCGCGATCGCGATGCTGGCCACGCCGCGCAGCGCCGCCCGCCGGGCCCACTTGTTCCTGGTTGCGCCGAGCCCTGTCGCGATCGCCAGCCACAGCACGCTGTGGTCGGCCGCCCAGCTGAGCCGCGGCAGGACGCGGTCGAGGATCGGCGATTCCGCGTCGGCGACTCGCGCCATGAGCCGGCGGTCAAGGATCTCTATCCGGTGGAGCAGTGCGTCGTACGCGGGCGATCTGGATCTCACCGGGCAAAGGTTAACCTGATACCACACCGGGCACCGACAATCTACCGTGGCTCACTCCAGCACCAGGCATGCCGATGAACGAGAGCCTCGCGAGGAGAGGCCAGCCGCTGCAGCTTCGCGTTTCCGCCTCTTTTACGCCCTCGCGGGGGCTGCGCTGCTCGCGCTCGCGTCGGGCTTCGCGGCGCTCGTCGCGGCGCACCCCTCCCGGCCGCTGACGCTGCGGATCGACCGTGGCTGGCAGGCGATAATCGGGCACATTCGCGACCCCGCACTGACCGAAGGGGCCAAGATAGTAAGCCTGGTCGGCGGGCGGGTGGGCGGCACGGTCATCGTCATAGCGGTTGCCGCCTTTTTGTGGCTGGTGCGCGAGCGACGGGTCGGCGCGACTTACTTGGCGGCCGTCTTGGTGGTCAGCTCAAGTGCCTCACAGCTGATCAAGCATCTGGTGCTGCGTTCCCGGCCGCTCGGAGCGCTGATCACCGCCGACGTCGGATCGTTTCCTTCCGGCCATGTCGTCACGACCCTCGCGGTAGGCTCGGCGCTCGCCCTGGTGCTGGCACGCCCGGGTCACCGGCGCATCCCGCTGGCCGTGGTGGCGGTGGCGACCCTGACGATGATCTGGTGCCGCAGCTACCTCGGCGTGCACTGGCTGTCCGACACCCTGGAGAGCATCTTCGTGGCGGGCGGCATCGTTCTCACGGGGTGGGCATTCGCTGGCCGGTGGGTCGACCGCGAGGTCTCAAGCAGGCCCTAACCCGCCTGACCGCCATGGCCCACGATATGTTACCGTAAAGTAGCTTGATGTCGAGATATACTGCATGGCAGCATCAAGATAGCTCGACGTCGAGATACCAGCGAGGAGGTGGGCGGCCATGCCCGGCAACAGTTACGGCAGCCGCGCCAGTCTGCGGGCGGGCGACCGGGCGTATCAAATACACCGGCTTGACGCGGTGGACGGATCGGAGAACCTCCCGTTCAGCCTGAAGATCTTGCTCGAGAACCGGCTGCGGACCGAGAGCACAGGCGTTGCCACTCCGGACGATGTCGCCGCGCTGGCGGCCTGGAACCCAGCGGCCGAACCCAGTGCCGAGATCCAGTTCACCCCGGCACGGGTGATCATGCAGGACTTCACCGGCGTGCCGGCGATCGTCGACCTCGCCACCATGCGCGAGGCCATGCGTGATCTTGGCGGTGACCCGGCGAAGATCAACCCGCTCGTGCCTGTGGAGCTTGTCATCGACCATTCGGTGATCGCCGACGTCTTCGCACGCCCGGACGCCTTCGAGCGGAATGTGGACCTCGAGTACCAGCGCAATCGCGAGCGCTACCAGTTCCTGCGCTGGGGTCAGGGCGCGTTCCGGCGGTTCAAGGTGGTGCCACCGGGCACCGGGATCGTGCACCAGGTGAACATTGAGCACCTGGCGCGGGTGGTGATGGTGCGCGACGGTGCTGGCGGGCCGCCGCAGGCCTACCCGGACACCTGCGTGGGCACCGATTCACACACCACGATGGTCAACGGCCTCGGCGTGCTCGGCTGGGGGGTCGGCGGCATCGAGGCGGAGGCCGCGATGCTGGGCCAGCCGATCAGCATGCTGATACCTAACGTCGTCGGATTCCGGCTCACCGGCGGGCTGCCCGCGGGCGCGACCGCGACGGACCTCGTCCTTACTATTACCGAACGGCTGCGTAGGCATGGCGTGGTCGGGAAGTTCGTCGAGTTCTACGGCGAGGGCGTGAGCGCGGTTCCTGTCGCGAACCGGGCCACGATCGGCAATATGAGCCCAGAGTTCGGGTCCACCTGCGCGATCTTCCCGATCGATGAGGAGACCCTGTCCTACCTGCGGCTTACCGCGCGGTCTCCCGAGCAGGTCGCACTGGTCGAGGCGTATGCCAAGGAACAGGGCCTGTGGCACGATCCATCCGCGGAGCCGCGCTTTTCCGAGCACCTGGAGCTTGACCTTGCCACTGTCGTGCCGTCGCTGGCCGGCCCCAAACGCCCGCAGGACCGGGTTGCGCTCGCCGACGCCGCCACCGCGTTCCGCGAGGCCCTCGCCACCTATCTGCCGACGGGGGTACCGGCCCTCGACAACGGCATCGCGGGTACGTTCCCGGCATCGGATCCTGTCGCCGCCGACCCGGTCGGCCGCCTGTCGGCGCCCGTCGCCGTGACGCTGGAGGACGGCACCCACACCTGGGTGGATCACGGCTCCGTTGTCATCGCGGCCATCACGTCCTGCACCAACACGTCCAACCCCTCGGTCATGATTGGCGCCGCGCTGCTGGCGCGCAAGGCGGTGGAGGCAGGGCTGTCCCGCAAGCCATGGGTGAAGACCACGCTGGCCCCCGGGTCAAAGGTGGTCATGGATTACTACGAGCGTTCCGGGCTGCTCCCGTACCTGGAGAAGCTCGGCTTCAGCCTGGTCGGCTACGGCTGCACGACGTGCATCGGGAACTCCGGGCCGCTGCCCGAGGCGGTCAGCGAGGCGGTCAATGCCAACGGTCTTGTCGTCGCGTCCGTATTGTCGGGCAACCGCAACTTCGAGGGCAGGATCAACCCCGATGTGAAGATGAACTACCTCGCATCGCCGCCGCTGGTGGTGGCGTACGCGCTCGCAGGGACGATGGACATCGACCTCAGCACCCAGCCCATCGGCTCCTGGCCGGACGGCGCGCCGGTGTATCTCGCCGACATCTGGCCGTCCCCGGCGGAGATCGAGGAGGTGGTCGGTTCGGCTGTCGCCGCCGAGATGTTCGAGCGCAACTACGCGGACGTGTTCGCCGGCGACGAGCGGTGGCAGGCCCTGCCCGTTCCCGCAGGCGACATCTTCGACTGGGATCCCGGATCGACCTACGTGCGCAAGCCGCCGTACTTTGATGGGATGGGCCGCGATCCGGCACCGGTCACCGACATAAGGCACGCGCGCGTACTCGCCATGCTCGGCGATTCGGTAACCACCGACCACATCTCACCAGCGGGATCGATCAAGGCGGACGGCCCGGCGGGGGAGTACCTGCGCGCGCACGGCGTGCAGCGGCGCGAGTTCAACTCCTATGGGTCGCGACGGGGAAACCACGAGGTGATGATCCGCGGCACATTCGCCAACATCCGGCTGCGCAACCTGCTGGCGCCCGGGACCGAGGGCGGCGTCACGGTCGTGCTGCCGTCCGGGGAGCCTGCGACGATCTACGATGCCGCGCGGGCGTACGCAGCGCAGGGCACGCCGCTTGTGGTCCTCGGCGGAAAGGAGTACGGCTCGGGGTCCTCGCGGGACTGGGCCGCGAAGGGTCCCGCATTGCTCGGGGTCCGCGCCGTGATCGCCGAGTCGTTCGAGCGCATCCACCGGTCGAACCTGATCGGGATGGGCGTGCTGCCGCTCCAGTACCGGCCCGGTGAAACGGCCGCATCGCTCGGACTGACCGGCCGGGAGGAATTCTCGGTAATCGGCGTGGCGGCGATGAATTCAGGCCAGGTGCCGCGAGAGGTGACGGTGCGGGCCGATGGCATCGAGTTCCGGGCCGTTGTGCGGATCGACACCCCGGGCGAGGCAGCCTATTACCGGCACGGCGGCATCATGCCATACGTGCTCCGGTCGCTGCTGGGACCGCCTAGGTAGGGATGCACCTGCGACTGACAAGGTCGGCCCGCACGGCTGGCACGGACTACGTGCCAGCCGACGAGCCTGAAGCGCGGAACCGCCGCCGCTTTGCCGCCCTGGTATTGCTCGTCGGGATCACCGCGCTGGCGTTCAACCTCCGGCCGACCATTACCAGCCTCCCACCGGTGTTCCCTGAGCTGGCCGCGAGGCTTGGATTGTCGTCCGCGGCCGTGACGACGCTGGCCACCATCCCGGTGGTGTGCTTCGGCGTTTTCTCCGGGTTCGCCACGCGGCTCAGCCGACAGGTCGGGGACGAGCAGGCGCTTTTCGCGGCACTGGCCGTGCTGACCGTTAGCCTCGCACTTCGCGGGGCGTTCCCCGGTGTCGCGCTGTTCCCCGCGACGATACTCGCGGCTGGCGCCATTGCGATCATGAATGTGCTGCTCGTCGGGATGGTCAAAAGGCGGATGCCGGCGCGTGCGGGTCTGGTGGTGGGCATCTACCTGCTCAGCCTGTCGGCGGGTTCGATCATCGGTTCCTTGATCAGTGTGCCGGTCTATCAGTCGTCGGGCGGATCGGTGCGGGACGTGCTCGGCCTGTGGGCACTGCCGGCCGCGGTGGCGACGATCGCGTGGCTGCCGCAGTTGAGCCTCCGCGTTCGGTCGCAGTCTGCCGGGCCCGCCGGGGGTGCCGGGCCCGCCGGGGGTGCTGGGGGTGCCCAGCCTGCCGGACCTGGTGGGGGGGCCGGGGGTGCCGGGCGGCGGACCAGTCGGATCAGCCGCATCACCGGGCACGGGGTGCACAGGTACGTCCTGGCCTGGCAGGTTGCCGCATTCATGGGATTGCAAAGCCTGATCTTCTACTCAACCCTGTCCTGGCTGCCCACCCTGTTCCGCGATCGTGGCGCGAGCGCCGCCCAGGCGGGCGTCCTGATCTCGGTCATGAGCCTCGGCGGGCTCCCCACCGCGCTCCTTGTCCCGGTGCTTGCCCACCGCGCAGCCGATCAACGCCTGCTGGTCATCCCGACGGCGCTGCTCAGCGGCGCCGGGATCGCCGCCGCGTTGGTCGCTCCGCTGAGCACCGCGGTGGCCTGGATGACGCTACTCGGCGCCGCCCAGGGATCGGCATTGGGCCTCGCCATCTTCTTCACCATTGCGCGGGCGGCGACACCGGCGACGGCCGCGTCGCTATCGGCGCTCGCCCAGGGCGCCGGTTACCTCGTGGCAAGTACCGGGCCGCTGCTTGTCGGCTTCCTCCATTCGGCGACTGCGGGCTGGACGATTCCGATCTTCCTGCTCCTTGGCTTTACCGTGATCGAGCTCGTCGCCGGTTATCTCGCCGCCCGTCCTCGCGTCATCGAGTGACGTAACCTCAAGCGGTGTGTCCAGGGCCGCACCGACAACGGCCATTTCACGCAGCTGAACCCGCGCGTTCCCAGCTACCACCTCTCGACCGGCCGCGACCGCTTCATCGCCTGGTGACCTGTGACGCGACATCTCCGGGCCAACTGGGTGCGGGTCTTGCACGTCTAGCGAAATAGACTCGCCTACGCTTGCTATGAGTCGCGTGGCCGCTCGGGCCCGACAGCCGCGCCGACAGGACCGAAGGAGCAGACAACTGTGACCTTGCTTGAGTCCATCGCTGGCCCGCAGGATGTCAAACGCCTGAATCAGGCGCAGCTCACACAGCTTGCGGGAGAGATACGCGACTTTATGATCCCCGCCGTATCCCGCACCGGGGGCCATCTCGGGCCCAACCTCGGCGTAGTGGAGCTCACGATCGCGCTCCACCGGGTGTTCGACTCGCCGCGTGACCGAATTGTCTTCGACACCGGTCACCAGTCATACGTGCACAAGCTGCTCACCGGCCGCCAGGCCGGATTCGGCCGGCTTCGCCAGCGCGATGGGCTTTCCGGCTATCCGAGCCAGCGCGAGTCAGAACACGACCTGGTGGAGAACTCACACGCCTCCACCGCGCTGTCCTATGCCGATGGGCTCGCCAAGGCTTACAAGCTGCGCGGGGAGGTCGGCCGGACGGTCGTCGCGGTTGTCGGTGACGGCGCACTCACCGGTGGCATGGCATGGGAGGCGCTGAACAACATCGCTGCCGCGCCCGACAGCCGCCTCGTCATCGTGGTCAATGACAACGGCCGCTCCTACACGCCGACAATCGGCGGGCTCGCCAGCCATCTCGCGACCGTGCGGATGTCACCTCGGTACGAGCACGTTCTTGAGTACATCAAGACCACGCTGTCCCGCACGCCGGTGGTGGGGCTGCCGCTGTACGACACCCTGCACGGCATCAAGAAGGGGATCAAGGACGTGCTGCAGCCGCAGGTCCTTTTCGAGGACCTCGGCCTGAAGTACCTCGGCCCGATCGACGGGCACGACGAGGCTGTGGTCGAGCTTGGCTTGCGCCGCGCACGCGACTTCGGAGCGCCGGCCATTGTGCATGTCATCACGCGCAAGGGGTTCGGCTACCCGCCCGCGGAGCGCAACGACGAAGACCGCCTGCACCAGGTCGGGGCCGACACCGATCCGGAGACGGGAATGCCCAACAGATCGGCGGCGCGCACCTGGAGCCACGTCTTCGCGGACGAGATGCTGACCATCGGCGCGGAGCGCCCGGACGTGGTGGCGATCACCGCCGCGATGCTCTACCCGACCGGTCTCGCCAAGTTCGCCGCCGCCTACCCGGACCGGGTCTATGACGTCGGCATCGCAGAGCAGCACGCGGTCACCAGCGCGGCCGGCCTGGCAATGGGTGGCCTGCACCCGGTTGTGGCCATCTACTCCACCTTCCTCAACCGGGCGTTCGACCAGCTCATCATGGACGTGGCGCTGCACAAGCTGCCGGTGACGTTCGCGCTGGACAGGGCCGGCGTCACCGGCCCGGACGGGGCAAGCCACAACGGCATGTGGGACGGCTCCATTCTGCAGGTCGTGCCTGGCCTGCGGATCGCCGCGCCACGTGACGCAACCCGGCTTTCCGAACTGCTGCGCGAGGCCGTCGCGACCGATGACGGTCCCACGGTGCTGCGGTACCCGAAAGCCACCGCCGCGGGCGACATCCCCGCGATCGGGAAACTGGGCGGCATGGACGTGCTGCACCGGCCGAAGGCCGGCCAGTCCCAGGATGTGCTGCTCGTCGGAGCTGGGGTGATGGCCGGTGTCTGTGCCGAGGCTGCGGCAAGGCTCGCCGACCAGGGCATCGGGGTCACCGTGATCGATCCGCGCTGGACCAAGCCGGTGGACGAGGCGCTGGTGGCCGCGGCTCGCGGCAGCCGCTCGGCCAGCCCGGGGGGACGACCCCCCGGAGCCCCCGGTTCTGCCAGCCCGGGGGGACGACCCCCCGGAGCCCCCGGTTCTGCCAGCCCGGGCGGAGCCCCCCGTTTTGTCATGGTCGTTGAGGACAATGGCAGGGCGGGAGGCTTCGGCGATGCCGTCTGCCGTCTGCTCCGTGACCACGACGTGGACACTCCCGTGCGGACGTTTGGGCTGCCCCAGGAGTTCCTCAGCCATGGCGAGCGGAAGGAGATCCTGGCCGACGCGGGCCTCACACCGCAGCATCTCGCGCTGAAGATCACCGAGATCGTGGCGCACGCGAATAAACCATCTCCGGTCCTTGAACAGCCGAGCGGTGGTCAACGGCCGTGACGGTGCAGGTCGTGCGGGTGGCAGTCGTCGGCTCGGGTCCGGCCGGGCTTTACACCGCCGAGGCGTTGTTCAAGCAGGTGGCGGCGCTGGGCGACGCCCTTGACGTCGAGGTGGACGTGCTGGACCGGCTGCCCACGCCGTACGGTCTTGTCCGTTATGGCGTCGCTCCGGACCATCCCTCGATCAAGTCGATCGCCACCTACCTACAGCGGGTACTCGAAAACCCGCCCGTCAGGTTCCTCGGCGGCGTGCGCTTCGGCAGTGACGTCACCAGAGATGAGCTGCTCGCGTGCTACGACGCGGTCGTCTACGCAACGGGTGCGATGCGGGACCGGCGGCTAAGTATCCCCGGTGAGGACCTCGCCGGCAGCGTCGCCGCCACCGACTTCGTGAACTGGTACTGCGGCCACCCGGACATCGACCCCGGCATGTTCTGCCTGGACGCGGAGTCGGTCGCGGTGATCGGCGTCGGCAACGTCGCGGTCGACGTCGCGCGGATTCTCGCCAAGACCCCTGCCGAGCTGTACCGCACCGATGTTCCTGAACTCGTGCTTGCCGCGCTCACCGCCAGCAAGGTTCGCGAGATTCACATGATCGGCCGGCGGGGCCCCGCGCAGGCCAAGTTCACCACCAAGGAACTGCGCGAGCTTGGTCAGGTTGCCGGGGCGGACGTTGTGGTGGACCCCGCTGAGATCGACCTGGACGCCTTCGACCCGACGGGCGAGAGTTCGCGGCTGGCGGAATCCGACCGTCATATCCGCGGCAATCTCAAGGTGATCAGGGATTGGGCGGCGCGGGTTCCCGGGGACCGCCCGCGGCGCCTGGCCGTCCGGTTCTGGCTGCGGCCGGTCGAGATCCTCGGCTCGCGGCGCGTGACCGGGCTGCGCCTGGAGCGGACCAGGCTCGACGAGTCCGGGCGTGTCGTCGGTACCGGGGAGCACGAGGAACTTCCCGTGCAGATGGTGCTGCGCTCGGTTGGGTACCAAAGCGTGCCGCTGCCCGGTGTGCCGTTCGACGAGCGGACCTGTACGGTGCCGAACGCGGAGGGGCGGGTCATCGATCTCCATAGAAACCCGGTTCCCGGCGAATACGTCGCCGGCTGGCTGAAGCGCGGCCCGACCGGGGTGATCGGCACGAACAAATCTGACGCCGCGCAGACAGTCCGCTCACTTCTCGCTGACATCCAAACCCGCAAGACCGGGGCTGGTTCCCGCCGGATCGAAGAGATTCTCGACGGCCGCGGCGTACAGCCGGTGAGCTATACGGGCTGGCTGGCCATCGAACAACGCGAGATGGAGCTGGCCGCCGAACTAGGCCGCGGTGAGAAGGTCAAACTGGTCGGCTGGGACGCGCTGCTCGCAGCCTGCGGCGCGGCACGCGGCGCGCTACGTGGCGCCGAACGTTAACCTTCGGCTTCCCCCGGGAATGGTTCGCAACGACCCTGGTGTGCGCGTAGGCGCGGCCGTTCGCGTCCTGTTGACCGGAATCGGGGAGAATCGTGCTATGAGCGTGAGCGAGACCAGTGATTCCGCGGTTGAGAGCGATCTTCCCCGAGACAGGTATCTCGACCGCGAGGAGAGCTGGTTGCGCTTCAACCAGCGGGTGCTTGAGCTGGCCGAGGACGATTCCGTGCCGCTACTCGAGCGCGTGCGGTTCCTGGCGATCTTCGCGAGCAACCTGGATGAGTTCTTCATGGTCCGGGTGGCGGGCCTCACCCGGCGGCTGGCGACCGGGCTGCCCGTGGAGACCGCCACCAGGCGGCCACCCCGGCAGGTGCTCGGCCGAATTCTCGAGGTCACGGGCGAGCTGATGAGCCGGCATGCGACGTGCTTCCGTGACGTGGTGCTGCCCGGGCTGACCGCGCAGGCTATCGAGATTCTGCGCTGGAGCGAGCTTTCTGACACGGAGCGCCAGAGCTTGCATCGGCTGTTCCGAGACCGCATCTACCCGGTGCTGACCCCGCTCGGAGTGGACCCCGCTCACCCGTTCCCCTATATCTCGGGCCTGTCGCTCAACCTGGCGGTGATCGTCGCCGATCCGCAGGCTGGGGGCACGATGTTCGCCCGGGTGAAGATCCCACCCGTGCTGCCCCGGTTCCTCGAGGTCTCGCAGCACCGATTCGTCCCGCTAGAAGACGTGATCGCCGCGCACCTGACCCAGCTGTTCGAGGGCATGGAGATCCTGGAACACCACGCGTTTCGCGTCACACGCAACCAGGACCTCGAAATCGACGAGGACGTAACCGAGGACCTGCTGCAGGCGCTGGAGCGGGAACTGCTGCGGCGCAAGTTCGGGCCCGCGGTGCGCCTCGAGGTAGAAGACTCGATCTCCGCGGCGGTCCTCGATCGCTTGGTGACCGAGCTTGGCATCGGTGAGCGCGCCGTCTACCGGCTGGTCGGCCCGCTCGACCTGGCCGGGCTGAACGCGATCGCCGATCTCGATCTCCCGGAACTCAAGTACCCCCAGTTCGTCCCCGCCGAGTCCGCGCTCAGCCGCGACACCGACGTGTTCGCCACGCTGCGTGAGCATGATGTGCTGGCCCATCATCCGTATGACTCGTTCACGACCTCGGTGGAACGGCTCGTCGAGGAGGCGGCCGCCGACCCCGCGGTACTGGCGATCAAGCAGACCCTCTACCGCACCAGCGACGCGTCGCCCATCGTGGACGCCCTGATCGATGCCGCCGAGGCCGGTAAGCAGGTCGTGGTCGTCGTCGAGATCAAAGCGCGGTTCGACGAGCAGGCCAACATCGCGTGGGCGCGAAAGCTCGAGGAGGTTGGCTGCCACGTGGTCTACGGCATTGTCGGGCTGAAGACGCACTGCAAAGCCGTGCTTGTGGTGCGCCAGGAGCCGGACGGCACGCTTCGCCGCTACTGCCACATCGGCACCGGCAACTACCACCCGAAGACCGCGCGGCTGTACGAAGATTTCGGCTTGCTCACCGCGGACCCCGTGGTCGGGGAGGACGTGACCGACCTCTTCAACCGCCTGACCGGTTACAGCCGCCGGAAGTCGTACCGCCGCCTGCTGGTCGCTCCTGTGTCGCTGCGCACCGGGATCGTGGAGCGCATCAACCAGGAACGTGAACGGTTTCTCGAGGGTCACCCGGCACGGATACGAATAAAGTGCAACGCGCTCATCGACGAGGTGGTGATCGACGCGCTCTATCGCGCTTCACAGGCGGGTGTGCCGGTTGACCTGTTGATACGCGGCATATGTGCGCTGCGCCCCGGCGTCCCTGGCTTGTCGGATACGATCCGCGTCCGCAGCATTCTCGGCCGGTTCCTCGAGCACTCGCGAGTGTACGCGTTCGGCCCTGGCGGCGAGGAAGGCCCGCCTGGCGTGTGGCTTGGCAGCGCCGACGTCATGCACCGCAACCTGGACCGCCGGGTTGAGGTGCTCGTCCAGGTGGCCGACCCGTCGCAGCGGGAGGAACTCGCAGGCATGATCGACCTGGGGTTGGACGATGGCACCGCGTCGTGGCGGCTGGACGATGAGGGCCGCTGGACCCGGCGGAACCACGACGACTCCGGTAAGCCGCTGCTCGACCTGCAGACCCATCTGATCGAGTCGCGCCGCTGGAGGGCGGCCGATGGGTGATGCCCCGCTAGCTGGCGACGTACGCGCCGCGGGGGCCGTTTTGTGGCGGACGGGGAATGGAGCCGGTGTCGAGGTCGCTCTGATCCACCGGCCGCGCTACGACGACTGGAGCCTTCCCAAGGGCAAGGCGAAGCCCGGCGAGCATCCGCTGGTCAACGCGGTACGCGAGGTGGCAGAGGAAACCGGGGTACGGCCGGTGCTGGGCCGGCCCCTCGGTCGCAGCCGTTATCAGGTGCGTGCCGTCCCGAAGCGGGTCGATTACTGGGCCGCGACGCCAGCACCGCCGCCATCGGCGCAGCGGTCCATAGGGCTGCACGGGCAGCATGTCCCGAACGGCTCCGCGGCCAGTCGCGTTTGCGGCGACTCCGCCGAGTTTGGCGGAGGTGGCGAGGTCGACAAGCTGGAGTGGCTGCCGGTCGATGTCGCGATGCGGCGGCTGAGCTACCAGCGGGACGCGGCGATCCTGGGTGAATTCGCGGCCGGGCCGAACGCCACGGTCCCCTACATCTTGCTGCGGCACGCCTCTGCCGGGCGTAAAGGTGACGGGCCCAGTGATGATCGGCTCCGGCCACTTGACGAGGCCGGAGCCGTCCAGGCCGCCACGCTGGCTGCCCTGCTTGGCTGCTTCGGGTCCGCGCGGGCGTTCAGCTCCGCAACTGCCCGCTGCGTAGAAACCGTGCTGCCCTATGGTCTTGCGGCCGGTGTGCCAGTTACCGCCGATCCGGCTCTGACCTGGGGTGCTGGCGGCGGCGCGGAGGCCAGCGAGGCAGTGGCCAGCGCCAGGCTGGCCGGGCTGTTGGCCGACCGCGCCGCGACGATCGTGTGCGGGCACGGCGAGACGTTGCCGGACATGTTGGCCCAGGCGTGCAGATACTTCGGCGCGGCCCTGCCCAGCGAACCGTCGCTCGACAAGGCCGCCTTCTGGGTCCTGCATGTGGCGCCGCATGCGGCGGAGCGGTTCGTGGTTCTGGAGCGGCACGGCATCGGGTAAGCCCAGTCGGTGGGTCACCCGGCTTCAGGTGTTCGGCTCGACGATGACCTTCAGCCCGCCGCGGCGGGCGGCGGCCGTGAACGCGCTGGCGGTTTGGGCGAGCGGGAACCGGTCGGTTACGAGCCCGGTCAGGTCGATCCGCCGGCTCGTGGCGAGCCCGATCGCGCGCGGGTACACCTCGTTCATGCGGCGCACCATCGCGATCGTGAGCCCCTTGCGCCTGGCCACGGACGCGCGGAACCGGGTCCAGTCCTCACCTGGGATCCCGCCGAGCATCACCCGGCTGCCAGGCCGGGCGGCCCGGACGGCGAGCTGAACCGCATCGTCGGTCCCCGCCATCTCGAACGCGGCGTCGACTCCAGCACCCACCAGGTCACGCAGGCCGGACTCTTCGCTGACCGCCTCGGGGGCGACGGCGACCTCGGCCCCGGCCTGGAGCGCCGCATCGCGGCGATGCGACAGCGGGTCCACGGCGACCGCATGGGCGGCGCCGGCCGCTCGGGCGAGCTGCACGAGAAGCAGCCCGATCGGGCCGCATCCGATCACTGCGCAGGTCCCGCCCATGCGCAGGTGGCCGAGGTCGAGCGCGTGGATGGCCACGCCAAGCGGCTCAAGCAGGGCACCGTCGGCATCGGAAAGACTGTCCGGCAGCGGATGCAGTCGCGCCGACGGCCAGGCGAGGAATTCCCGCAGCGCCCCGTCCTGCGGGCCGTAGCCGGCGAACCTCACCCGCGGGCACAGGTTCCGGTATCCGTCGCGGCACTGCTCGCAGACCTCGCAGGGGATCGCTGGATCGATCGCCACCCGCCGCCCCTGGAAGGGACCATCGTCGGCGACTCCAGCCGCCTCGTGCCCGAGAACCAGCGGCCTGTCGAGCCGCGCGTCTCCGATGCCCCCCTCGCTCCACCATTGCAGATCGGAACCGCAGATTCCGACCGCCGTGACACGCACGAGGCTGCTTCCTGGCTCCGGTTCGGGCACTGGCTCGTCTGCCACCCGCAGATCGCCAACCCCATGCAGCCTCGCTGCCCTCATCGGTCTCCCCTCTGCGCGGGTGTTGGATCAAGGATAGGGACATGCCGCGGCAGCCGTTCGGGAGCATAACTGGCGTCACCGATTATGGCCGGGGGTAGAACGACAACGGGGGACCGTTACGGTGGGGATTCTTGTCTGGGCCGCGCGGACAGTGCTTGGTGCGGCATTGTTGTCCACGTTCGCGGCGACGGGGTGTGCGCCTGCCCGTCCGTTCGCGTTCATCCACACGCAAGGTGTGCGCGAGGTCGCTGCCGCGCGGTCATACTGGACCCCCGCGCGCATGGCCCGCGCCCGGCCAGCGGAGTGGTCGCACAGAATCGGCTCCGGCCAGGCCGTTCGGCCGGGCACGACCCGGCCGGCCACCGTGCGGGTGGGTGCGTTGTTCGCGCACGATGCAGGCGGTGATCACTTCTGTACAGCCGGCGTGGTCGCCAGCCCTGGCCGCGAGATGCTGATCACGGCGGCGCACTGTGTCGATGGCGGCAAGAGAACGACGTCCCGTCGCGACATCGTGTTCGTGCCCGGCTACCGGGACGGCGCCACCCCGTTTGGGGTATGGGTGCCGCGGGCGATAGTGCTCCCTACGCGCTGGGTTCGGTCGTCCGACCCAGCGCTCGATGTGGCGTTCATCGTGCTGCGGGCATCGCATGGTCGGCGTATTCAAAGCATGCTTGGCGCGGACCGGCTTGGCATCCACCAGGGCTTCACCAACGTCGTTCGGGTCACTGGATACCCGGCCACCGGTGCTGAGCCGATCACCTGTGTCAGCAGGACCAGCCGGGAGAGCAGGCACCAGATGAGGTTCAGGTGCGGAGGCTTTTCGGCGGGCACCAGTGGGAGCCCGTGGGTGGCGCGCTTTAATCCGCGGACCAACCAAGGCGTGATCGTCGGCGTGATCGGCGGCTATCAGCGTGGCGGCGACTCCTCGGCTGTCTCCTACAGCCCTTACTTCGGCGATGACGTCAAAAGCCTGTATCAGACGGCAGCGCGCCTGCCATCACCATGGGCTGCTGGCTGCCCCGCCTGGTCCGTGCCAGGGCTGGGACCGCTGGGCTGGTCGGCGTCGCCCTGGCCCCCTAACCGACGACACCGACCAGCAAGGTCAATGATCGTCCAGGTAGGCCTCCGGGCGGGGACCGGGGTGGCCTTCGGCGTGGCGCCGCTGGCGCTTGTGCGGGCATTCCGGTATGAACGGCGCAGGTCGGCGGGGTGGTTCTTATGCTTCACCCTTGTCGTGCAGACGGCGGAGCGCTCCGGCCAGGGGTGCGACGGTCAGCTCGACCTGCCACGGCCGGGCGCCGTGGGCGGCGAGAACGTCGGCGACAGACGCGGCAGTGAGCACGGCGGGCGGGTTCCACGCCAACCGCCGTACCGTGTCCGGCTGCAGCAGGTTCTCGCTTGGGACATTGTGTTCGTCCGCCAGAGCGGTAACGACGGTTCGTGCCGCTTCCAGGCGCCTAGCCGCCACGGGGTCGCGTTCTGCCCACCGGCTGGCGGGTGGGGGACCGTCGCCCTGAAGCGACGCCTCGGGCAGCCCGTCCTCGGCGCTGTCGCGCGCGCGGGCGAGTGCGCGCAACCAGGTGGAGGCGCGCCGCCGAGCGTTACGGCCAGTGAATCCCGGGATCACGTTGAGTTCGCTCGGGGTGGCGGGCATTGTTCTTGCGGCCTCGACGATCGCGGCATCCGGCAGCACGCGGCCGGGGGACAGATCGAGCCGTTGCGCGATTTCGTCGCGAGCGCGCCACAACTCGCGCACCGCTGCCAGGCCGCGGCGAGCACGCACGCGATGGATGCCGGACGTTCGGCGCCACGGCTCTCTTCGGGGCTTGGGTGGCCCGGTGGCCAGCACGGCGGCGAACTCCTGACGCGCCCACTCGGTCTTGCCGACAGCATCGAGCCGCGCGCTGAGCGCGTGGCGAAGATCCACGAGCACCTCGACGTCGAGCGCGGCGTAGCGGAGCCAGGCAGCGGGGAGCGGGCGAGTAGACCAGTCCGCCGCCGAATGGCCCTTCTCCATCCGAAGCCCGAGCATCTCCTCGACGAGGGTGGCCAGCGCGACCCGGGGAAAGCCGAGCAGGCGGCCTGCCAGCTCGGTGTCGAAGATGCGCCTAGGCTGATAACCGAGCTCGGCCAGGCACGGCAGATCCTGGGAAGCGGCGTGCAGCACGGCCTCGGTGTCGCGTAGGGCGGCGTCGATGCCAGCAAGGTCCGGACAACGGATCGGGTCGATGAGTACCGTACCTGCGCGCTCGCGCCAAAACTGCACTAGGTAAGCGCGCTGGCCATACCGGTACCCTGACGCGCGCTCGGCGTCTACCGCGACTGGCCCGGTCCCCGCGCGCAGCGCGCGCACCGCGTCCGCGAGGATGCCGGGGTCCGACACGATCGGCGGGATCGGTGCCCGTGGTTCGAGCAGAGGTACCGTTCCCGTCGACCCCGGCAGGTGGTTGCCTGGGTCTGGCGGGCCGTTGCCTGGGTCCGGCGCGTGGCTGCTCGAGCCCGGCGCGCCCTTACCGGACGTCACCTGACTGTAGGTCCTTGCGGCTGCCTATGGTCCGGCGAGTGGTCCGTGGCCTGGCGCTTGGCGGCGGCAACGCGCTGATCCCAGGGGCCAGCGGGGGCAAGCCGGCTGCGGCGCACAGCGTGTCACACCATGCCGCCATATGGGGTGCCAGCTGGCTCGACCCGGTTCGCCGCGGCTCTGGCCCGGCCTCATACTCGATCGGGGACCACGACGCCCGCAGCTCAAATTCCGTCGCGGCTGGTTCGTCGTGTTTGGCGCCAAATCCCTCCGTCACCACGCGGGTCACGGTACCGCTCGGCGCGGCGTAACTGGCTGCCCGGGAATCGAGAGCCTCGGTAAGCCAACTCCAGCCCACGGGGCCGAGCAGCGGATCCTGGGCGATCTCCGGGTCCAGTTCTGCTTGAATCTGCGCGACGATCCTGAACGGCCCGACCCATCCCGTCTGACCAGCGGGATCGTAAAGAAGGAGAAGGCGGCCCGTCGCGATTTCGGACCCGTCGCTAGTGACGGCCGCAGAAAATATGGTGGCATAGGGCGCGAGCCGTTTCGGGGCCGACACGTCCTCGAATGAAAGTTCGGGACGAAGCGCCACCTGACGGTCGCGTTCGGCTTCGAGGTCTGCCGCGGCGCTACGGAAGATCTCTGCCGCCTCTGCGACCCGCCGCGGTGCCGCCCGGCCTTCCGGGCTCATGACAGGAGCGTATGACACCGTCCCTGGCACGCTGTCACGCGGCACGTTCCGGACTAGCTGGCCGATCCGTCCCATCCGCAGCGGTTCCCCATCTCGCGGCCCATGACGGCGCCGCGAAACCGAGTAGAAGCGCGGCGCCGCAGTCGATGCAGACTAGCTCCGGGCAGCAACCGTCAGGGCTATTGGCCCGATCCGGGCAGCTCGCCGCGTCATGCGGCCGCTCGAAAAGCCGTTCGTCGTGGCACTCGGGGCAATGCAGCGCCATGAGGCTCATTGCGGGCAACCTCCTTACCGGGCACGTGCCGCGGATTCTCGCCGGGATCGACGCAGTGCAAGACTGATCAAAAGGTCCCATACGCTGACGTCAAAGCGGTGGACGTCGCGCGGCGTGTCTCGAAAATCGGCAGCGCCTGCTGTTGCGACGACAACGAGGCAGGCAGGTGGCCTATGAGACGATCCCTACTGTGACCGCGGCCAAGGAAGACTCCCCGTTCCTTCGAGCCTGCCGCAGGAAGCCGGTGCCGTACACACCGGTCTGGTTCATGCGCCAGGCCGGCCGTTCGCTCCCGGAGTACCGCAGGGTACGGGCGGGCATCGGGATGCTGGAGGCGTGCGCACATCCTGAACTCGTCGTGGAAATCACACTGCAGCCGCTACGCAGGTACGACGTTGACGCAGCGATCTTCTTCAGCGACATAGTCGTGCCCCTGAAGGCGGTGGGAGTCGACCTGGACATCCGGCCTGGTGTCGGTCCTGTCGTGCAGCACCCGCTGCGGGATATTTCCGATCTGGCGCGGCTGCGGCCGTTGGTGCCTGGCGATGTGCCATACGTGACCGAAGCCGTCCAGGCGCTGGTCGCCCAGCTCGGCGCCCGGCCACTCATCGGGTTCGCCGGAGGTCCGTTCACATTGGCGTCATATCTGGTGGAAGGCGGGCCGTCCAAGAACCACGAGCGCACAAAGACGCTTATGTATGGCAATCCCCGGCTGTGGCATTCGCTGCTCGATCGACTCGCCGATATCACTGTTTCGTTCCTGCAGATCCAAATCGCCGCCGGAGTATCTGCCGTGCAACTGTTCGACTCGTGGGTCGGCGCGGTCGGACCTGACGACTACCGGCGCAGCGTGCTCCCGCACAGCAGGCGGATCTTCGCGGCCCTGGAGAGCAGCGGTGTGCCGCGTATCCATTTCGGCGTGGGCACTGGTGAGCTGCTCGGCTTGCTGAGCGAGGCCGGAGCCGACGTGGTTGGGGTGGACTGGCGAGTGCCGCTTGACGAGGCTGTTCGCCGGGTGGAGCCGGGCAAGGCGCTGCAGGGCAATCTCGACCCGGCGGTTCTGTTCGCGCCGTGGGACGTGATCAAAAACCGGGCCCGCGACGTGCTGGGTCGCGGCCGGGCGGCCGAGGGCCACATCTTCAACCTCGGTCACGGCGTTCTGCCGGGCACCAATCCCGATGCCCTGGCCAAGCTGGCTGACTTCGTGCACTCGGAGTCCATGCGTACCCCTGCGTAGCGTCGCCGGGGTCCGTCCAGGGGACCGCAGGGGTGGTGGCGGGGTACGGTGCCGGGGAGTCGGGTGGCTGGTGGGTCAGTCGGCGGGGGTTGGCGGGGTACGGCGACGGAACAGCCACCGCCGGTTGCGATAGCCGAGATAGCCCAACACCACAAGCACCACCGCGAATGGTATGAGCGCGCCCAGTACGGTGGACAGGCCGCTCGCGAACGAGCGCAACGCCCGCCACCCGGTAGTCAGTCCCCCGACAAAACCGGCCGTATGGTGGTGCCGCCTCGGTTTCACCGTCGCCGACGCGCCCAGGAGCTGCAGCGACACGGTCGCGTAGGCGGTTTGGTGATTGAGAGCACGTTGCTGTGCCTGCAGCGACTCCAAGTCGGACTCCTGCTGGCTGATCTGCTCCTGGATGCTCAGCAGCTCGCTGACTGCCCCCGCTCGGCCTAGCAGAGTCCGCAGCTGCGACATCGCGGCTTCCGCTGAGGCCACCCGGCTATTCGTGTCGGCGACGGTCTCGGTCACATCCTGTGCCTGCTGCCGCAGGGAGACCTGGGACCCGACCTGTGTGGTGAGCTTGGTCAGCGTGGCCGGGTACGCACCAACGGGAATCTTCAGCTCGAGGCTGGCCCGGGAGCGAGCCGGATGCGAGGGGTCGATCGAGGTGCTCTCGCTGGCGACATAACCCCCCACACCGGTCACGATCTGCTGCGCCTGCGCGTCCGCTTGCGCAACATCGCGGGCGCGCACCGTCAACGAGGCGGTGTAGATGATGTCACTGCCCGCGGCGAGAGGAAGTGCGGCACGGGGGCGAGTCTGGCTTGAGCCGCTCCGTGCCGCTCCTGGAACAGCAGGAACAGCGGAAACAGCGGGAACGGCAGCGTCTGGGACGGCGTTGCTCTTAGTGGACCCACCGCCAGATGTCGCCCTCTTGACCGGCATTCCGGCGCTTCCGGCTGAGGATGATTCGCCGCCGCAACCAACTAGCAGCAGCCCGCATACGGCGAAGGCGGCAGCGGCAACGGTGGCGGCGCGCACTGGAAAGCGTCCGCCATTCTGCATTTTCATGACATTGCGACGCCGCCGGAGCATTAATGGTTCCGGCCCGGCGGACACGACTTCGTAAAGGCAAGAAAAGAACCTGGCCAAGGTTAGCGGTTACCTGGCCGGTTGGAGTCAGCCTCGGCTCGGCTCAGCTTGGCGAGGTAGGCGTTGTACGCCGCCAACTGCTCATCGTCGTCATCGACGTCACCTTGGCCGCGCGGATCGCGCCGCGAGGTCGCTTCGAGGCTGGCCAGCCTCGCCCGCCTGACGGACTCGAGCCAGCCTAGATTGCGATCGCCCAGACTGTCGCGGCTCCAGATCAGGAACATCAACATGGTGAGAGCGAGCATGATGGCGTCCCCGCCGATCCACATGAGGGCACCGCCCCAGTGCACGTCCTCCACCGGGCTGGGGCCCCATGATCGTCTCGGGAGGCCAGCGATTCCCGTATTCGCGAGCCCGAGTATGACCCCGGTAAAGGTATCCACGGGCATGATCACCACGAGGGCGATCAGCCGCATCGGGTACGAGAGCCGCCAGCGGATAGGCTCCCGGCCCAGTAGCGGCAGGAAGAACAGATACCCGACGATCAAGTAGAGTGCGTGCTCCGCACTGTGGGCCGCCTCGTTCCTCATTACCCCGCTCACCAATCCGGTCAGGTGAGTGCCGACGATCGTGGCGGCATAGGCGGCGATCCCGAGCAGTGGCCACGTCAGCCCGCCGACGACACGTGAGCGAACCGCCCTCTTCACCCAGGTGTGCAGTGGGTTTCGGCTGGCGTGCAGCAGCAGTGTCACGGGCTGGCCGACCACCAGCAAGGGCGGCGCCACCATGATCAGGAGCAAGTGCTGAGTCATGTGATCCCAGAACAGCACGTCGTCGTAGGTCCCGATGCCGCTCTGGGTGGCCACGGCGACGACCGCCAGCCCGGCCATGAACAGCGACGTCCGCCACCAGGGCCACGGTCGCGCCGGATGACGTGACCGGACTCGCCAGGCGCCCCACAGGTACGCTGCCGCGGCGGCGACGATCAGACCGGTCACCGCCGGAGCGAACGTCCACCGCTCCGCTACCTGCTGCCAGCCGAACGGCGGCAGCGACTGATCACTCACGGCCGCCTGCCATGTCTCGTAACACGTAAACACCCGGTGTCGTCACCCAATTCTCGCCCTGCTGGCCGGCGAGTTCGCACACGCCCTAGGCTCACGCGGCGCGCGCCAACGATCACCTTGTCCTGGACCGCGGCGAAGTGGCGAATTGGCGGGGGGTAAAGGTGCCAGTGCGCCGGACGGGGCGCCAGCGCAGCCGCGCGCCAAGAAGAGCGGTCACTATGGAGTGGATGCCGACCAGGCAGAGCAGTTGCCGGTAGATCACCTGCTGCAGCGGCAGCGCCCACAGCGGCCGGAGTCGCTCCCTGTCGAGCCGGAACGCGTATACCGCCGTTACCAGCTGCACGCCGGTGAATGCGAGCCAGACCCCCATCACCCGCATCGGATTCAGGACCAGCACGCCATACACGCCGAAGACGTCCATGACCGGTGCCATCAGGGGCAGCGCGACCTGGTAGACGGTGAGGTAGAGCAGGCACCGTCGGCCGAACCTGCCTGACGCGCCGCGCTCGATGAGTGCCCGCTTATGCTTCCACATCGCCTGCAGCGTGCCGTAGCACCAGCGGTACCGTTGCCGCCAAAGCTGGCCGATCGTCCCCGGTGCCTCGGTCCACGCCCGCGCATCCTCGACGTACGCGATCCGGTAACCGGCGCGGCACACGGCCATGGTCAGGTCGGTGTCCTCGGCCAGGGTGTCGTCGCTCACGCCACCCGCGGCGGCGATCACCGGCCGCCGGAACGCCCCGATCGCGCCGGGAACCGTGGGCATGCAGCCGAGAACGTCGAACATCCTGCGGTCCAGGTTGAATCCGATCACATACTCGATGTGCTGCCACCGCCCGAGGGTTCCGCGGCGGTTACCTACTTTGGTGTTGCCGCTCACGGCCGCCACCGCCGGATCGGCGAATGGCGCGAGGAGTCGGCGGAGGGTGAATTTCTCGAAGACAGTGTCCGCGTCCACCATGACCACGATCTCGTGCCTGGCGAGTCGGAGCCCGGTATTGAGCGCGGCTGGCTTGTCGGCATTGCGCTGGGTCACCACCCGCACATGCGGAATCCCAAGGCCGTCCACAATCGCGGCCGTATCATCCGTGGATCCGTCATTCACCACGATGACCTCGCGTTCGTCGGGATAGCGCGAGGCGCACAACGACAGTACCGTCGCCGCGATCCCGGCCGCCTCGTTGTAGGCCGGCACGATAATCGAGACCGGCCTGGTGAAGGACGGATAAGGCGCTGCGCCAGCACGGGCGCGGAGCCGTTTCGCTCGCCGCCGGTGCACATTCGCATATCCGGCCAGCACGACGAGCCGGAACCCGGCGAGCACGGCGGCACCGATGAGCAGCGCGGCCAGCACGGTGACGACGTCAGCCGAAACACGCTGCGCAAGCACAAGCGCCTGACCTGCCACTCGCTGCTTGGTGGTGGCGGGAAAGTCCGCCGACGGGGCGGCGAGCCCGGCGCTGACGGTGGTGAACCGGTACCCGCGGCCCCGCAGGCGGGTCAGCAGCCTGGTCAGCGCCGCCACCGTCTGGCTGCGATTCCCCCCGCCGTCGTGCATCATCACGACTTCGCCACGGTGTGCGTGCGGCATCGCGGCGGCGACAATCTCGCTGACGCCTGGCCGTGCCCAGTCGCGCGTGTCACGATTCGCGAGTACGACCAGGTAGCCATCGCGGCCAGCGTCGCGCACGGCCTGCCACTCCACGCCATTCAGGTCGGCTGGCGTGGACGAATACGGCGGGCGCAGCAGCCTGGTATGGATGCCAGCCGCTCCGGCCAGCGCATTCTGGTCAAGGGTGAGCTCGATACGGCGGCGCCAGCCTGCGGTGCCCAGATCAGCGTGGGTGTAGGTATGCGCGCCGATCTCATTACCAGCGGTGAGCACCTTGTGGACGAGCGCGGGATGGTCGGCGGCACGTGCCCCGATCTCGAAGAACGTTGCGTGGGCGCCGAACCTTCGCAGCACCGCGAGGATTTTCGGGGTCCAGCGCGGATCAGGGCCGTCATCGAAGGTAAGTGCGATCGTGCGTGCGGGCATACGAAGCGACCGAAAAGTGCCTGCGTCGGCCGCGATGAGAGGCCCGCCGCGGGTCACCGACGCCGGCGGTGCGGGAAAGCCGGGGAGGCTGGCCGCCGCGGCACCTGGTCTCTCCGCGGTGACACTGTTGGAGTAGCCATGCAGCAAGAGGCAGACGCCGATCGCGGCACAGAAGATCAATACTAAGATCCAGTGACCACGCGGCCCTGGACGTCTGCGGCGTGCCGGTGTGTTACGGCCGGTGCGGGAGGACGGGACGGGCGCGGTGCGCAACGGTGCGGGCGCTTTGCGGGGACGCGGGACGGTGGCGGTGCGGGGAGGATCCGAGCGCGCGCCGCGGGGACGCGGGACGGTGGCGGTGCGGGGAGGATCCGAGCGCGCGCCGCGGGGACGCGGGACGGTGGCGGTGCGGGGAGGATCCGAGCGCGCGCCGTGAGCCTGCCCGCGGCCGGAGACCCGCTCCCGCCACCCGGGATGTTCCGAGGGCTCTGGCTGCTTGAGGTACTGCAGGTAGCGCAGGTAATCGGCGTACTGGGAGGACTCCCCCGTGGGGCGCCGTGGTCGGCGCCCCACAGGGGCGCGGCGCCCGGCGGCGTCAATTTTTTCCGTGCCCATCACCCAGGCTTGGTCCTGTGCGGCGACGGCGAGGCCGTGTGGTTATGGCCGGGCGGCACATTGCCGTTGGGTGTGGTCGCCGTCGGGCTCGGGCTAGGCGAGGGCCGCGCCAAGGGACGTGGGGACGTGCCGGTCATCGCGGGTGTCGGCATAGCTTCGGCCGGGGAGGCGGTACCGCCGTGGGTGGCCTTCGCCTGGCTGCTTCCCGCAGGGTGTGTCGTTGCCGGGCTGGAGTGCTGGTGTGGCAATGGCAGCAGTGGGACCTGCGGCCGGCCAGCCAAACCGACCCCTGCCACCAGGACATAACTGGAAAGGACACTGCCTGTACTGATGGCGAGCCACATGATGAGCGTGCGGCGCCGACCATGCGGATCGGCGAAAACATGCCTCGGCTCGGTAGCCCTGATCCACCGTTTCACGGCTGTTTAGCCTAGAGGAAGTGACTGGTGAACCTGGAGCGTATCTGGTGAATAACGCCTTTTCCGCGAATACTGTGGCTGACGGGACCGACGGCCCGGTCGGCGAGGCGGCGCATGTCGCGGTGGTGGGAGGCGGCATCGCGGGTCTGGCCGCCGCGTACTTCCTTAAGGACACTGCGGCGCGAGTGACGTTGTTCGAGGCCAAGCCCGACATTGGTGGCAAGCTGACCGTGTCTAAGATCGCCGGGATGGCCGTTGACGAGGGTGCCGAGGCAATGCTGGTCCGTCGGCCCGAGGGCACGGACCTTGTCGCGGCTGTCGGCTTGGCGGGCGAACTCGTGAACCCCGCAACGACGGCGGCCGCAATCTGGACAAGGGGTGCACTGCGACCGTTGCCGCGCGGCCAGGTGATGGGCGTTCCCGGCGACCTTGCCGCGCTGGCACGGTCAAGGATCCTGTCCAGCGCCGGCCTGGCCAGGGCATCGTTCGACCTGGCACTCCCCGCGACGAGTGGCGACGGGGACGTGGCTGTCGCCAGCCGAGTGGCGGCCCGGGTTGGCCGCGAGGTGGTGGACCGACTGGTCGAGCCCTTGCTCGGCGGTGTGTACGCCGGGCGCGCCGACGACTTGTCGTTCGAGGCCACGGTGCCCGGTCTGGCGGCGGCCGCCCGCGAGCACCGGACGCTCACCGCGGCAGTGCGTTCGGTGCTTGCCGCCACCGCGAGGAACCGGCCAGCGGGGGCACCGCGCGACGTGGGCCACGATTCGGCCGATGCCCCTGTGTTCACGACACTGGTCGGCGGCCTCGGCACGCTGCCGCCTGCGCTGGCGGCGGCAGCGGGCGCGACCGTCCGGACCGGCGCGACGGTACGGGACCTGCGCCGCACCGCCGCGGGCTGGCGGCTTACCGTCGGCGCCGCCGATGCTCCCGAATACGTGGACGCCGAGGCGGTCGTCCTCGCCCTGCCGGCCCGCCCGGCCAGTCGGCTGCTGCGGGCCGAGGTGCCCGCGGCTGCGGCTGCCCTTGGCGAGATCGAGTACGCGAGCATGGCGATCGTCACACTCGTTTTTCCGCGCGACGCGTTCGGCCGCCGCCCGCGGGGCAGCGGCTACCTGGTGCCCGCCGTGGATGGCCGCGCCGTCAAGGCCGTCACCTTTTCCAGCGTGAAATGGCCGCACCTGGCCCGCGGGAGCGCTCCGGGCCGGCTCCGCACGGCAGACAGCGAAAAAGCCAGCGAAGCCGTTCGGTGCTCTATTGGACGTATCGGCGAGGAGCAGGTGCTGCAGCGGCCCGACGAGGATCTCGTGACGCTCGCCGGCGCGGAGCTTGCCGCCGCCGTGGGCGTACGCGGGCGGCCGGTAGCGACGCGAGTGACGCGGTGGGGCGGAGCGCTGCCGCAGTACAGCGTGGGCCATGTCGCGCGGGTAGCGCGTATCAGGGCTGCGGTGGCGGCCGAGCCAGGCCTTGCCGTCTGCGGCGCCGCCTACGACGGCCTGGGCATCCCGGCGTGCATCGCCACCGCGGCGAATGCGGCGGCGCAGGTTCGCGAGTACCTGGCCCGCAGGAGGCGCCGCCCAGCCAGGCGCGCCGATGAGGGAGAATAATCCTATGGCAGACGGTTCGGGCGCTCGGGCGCGTGAGCTCAACGAGCTGATCAGGTACACAATGTGGTCAGTCTTTGCCGTCACCGATCGGTCGGCTATCGCGCCACGGCAGGCGGTGGCGGCCGAGGTGAGCGACCTCCTCGACCAGGCGGCGGGCAAGGGCGTAACCACCCGGGGGGGCTACGACCTGCAAGGATTGCGAGCCGACGCCGACTACATGTTCTGGTGGGTATCGCCGTCGCCCGACGACCTGCAGGAGGTCTATGAGCAATTCCGCCGGACCACGCTTGGCCGCGCGAGCCGTCCGGTGTGGTCGGTGCTGGCGCTGCACCGCCCGGCCGAGTTCAACAAGAGCCACGTCCCGGCGTTCCTTGCCGAAGAGGAACCGCGCGCGTACGTGTCGGTGTACCCGTTCGTCCGGTCCTACGAGTGGTACCTGCTCGACCCGAACCAGCGGCGGGAAATGCTCGCCGAGCACGGCCGGATGGCCAGGGAGTTTCCCGATGTCCGCGCCAACACCGTCGCGTGTTTCGCGCTGAACGACTACGAGTGGATGCTCGCCTTCGAAGCCGACGAACTGCACCGCATCGTCGACCTCATGCGGCACCTGCGGGCAGCGCGGGCCCGTCGGCACACCCGAGTCGAGATCCCGTTCTACACCGGCCGCCGTAAGCCCCTCGCCGAGCTTGTAGCGGCGCTGTCCTAAGTAGCGGCGCTGTCCTAGGTAGCGGCGTTGCCCTACGGGGTTGCGAAGCCAAAGACCCGTTCGGCGTTGGCATGCAGAAACAGTGCCGCCGTCTCGTCGTCCAGGCCCAGCTTGTCGAAACCATCCAGGCAGTCCGCTGGCGGCCATGCCGGATGATTCGAACCGAACAGCACCTTGGCCCGGCCGTGGCCGCGCAGGTAATCGACGAGCTCGGCTGGGTAGCGGGCGGCCTTGTAGGCGGACGTGTCGATGTAGACGTTCGGGTACTTCGTGGCCAGGGATATCACTTCCGCCGTCCACGGATAGCCGATATGCCCAGCGACGATCGTGAGTTCTGGAAACTCCAGTGCGACGCGATCCAGGTAAGGGATCGGCCTGCCGGGCTCGGATTCGCAGAGCGGGCCGGCATGGCCAACCTGCGTGCAGAACGGGATGCCGAGGTCAACACACGCCGCGTAGAGCGGGTAGTACCTGCGGTCATCCGGCGGCAGGTTCCACAGCCATGGCACCACGCGCAGGGCCCGGAAGCCAAGGTCGGACACACAGCGCCGCAGCTCACGCACGGCCGGCACCGGTCGGCTGAGGTCGACAGACGCCGCCCCGATGAAGCGGCCGGGGTAGCGGGAGACAAAGCCCGCGACCACGTCGTTGGGAATCAGCGGCCCTTGCGGCCCCCACCAGGCGCACAGCAGGCCGGCCCGAACTCCCGCCTTGTCCATCTGGGCCACAGTCCACTCGATCGGCAGGCCCCCGGCTGGCAGCGCACCGCGGGACCAGCGGCGCAGGGAGTCGAACATGGGTGACGCGAGGAAGCCCTCGGTCGGGTGCTGCATCCAGACATCGACTACTTCGGGTCTAGCTGTACCGCCCACGGGACGCTCCTCGACTCGCCTGCTTGGGACGCCGCCGCTGCCGCCGCCACGGTCGCGCGGCGGCGGCAGCGGCGGCGTCCCTAGCGTCCCTCCGGTACAAGGTAGACGGCCGCGGCGGTGGGCAGTTCCCCCTCGCCGCGGCATCGGTCAGGCCACGCCGACGTCAGCCCGAGCTGGCGCCGGTGCCGGCGCGGATCCTTAGCGCCGCGTCAGCAGTACGTATAACCCGGCCCGCTGCTGCCCCAGGCGCAGGAGTCCCGCCAGGTCCCGGCGGCGTTGCGGAGAACGGCCTTGTCGCCCGTGTTGTTCCACACGTACCAACCGCGGCCCCAGTACCGGTCTGTCGACGTGTTGGAGCCTTTTCCGGTATGGATGCGTACACGTTTTCCGGCGCCCAGGTGAAAGGTCCCGAACGTGTAGATATGGCCCTGGGCGTCCCGGACCGTCCAGTTGGTCAGATAGCGTCCTGTCGTGCCGACGTTCTTGACCGTGACATACTCCGCGTTGAGGCTGGCATTGCTGCCGGTGTCCGATCCCGGGGAATTGTAGTAAATCAGGCCAAACCGGATGGCGCTCGTGGTCGCCTGCGCACTCGGCGCGAACGGCAGTACGAGTGCCACGGACCCCAGCAGGGCAGCAAGTATGATGCGGTAGCGCATTGATCCCCTATCTTTGACGGAAAGTCCCGGCTTTGACCGGTTCGCAAGCCGGGCGCTCGGGAGTTGGTCAAACCCGAATGAGTCTCATTCTTGCGCTGGGGTGCGGTACAGAGTCGTTTGGCCTCTATTTCGCTTAGCACAACGAATGGCGGTCGTGCGCTGGGATGGCCGCGTGTACGGTACGTCGCCACGCAACTTGCCAGGGCCACGGTGCTGGTGCCAAGATCGACAACACGCGAGCGGTCGCGCAACGAGGCCCGTGATCCCTTACTTGGGAGGCTTTTCAGCGCATTTCGCCGAAAAGTCTCCGAGCACGCGGATCATGCCAGGCTCTCAGGCGGATACAGGTTCTCAGGCGGATAATGGCAGGCCCTAAGGTTGACACATGCGGTCGATGCCTGAGTTCTTGATCGTTGCATTGCTCGTGACGTTGACGCCTGGGCCGGGAACCGCGACGATCATCCGGGTCGCGGCGCGCGACGGGCGGGCCGCCGCGCTTCGCGCGGTCGCGGGGAACAGCGCTGGCGTGCTGCTTTGGGGCACGCTCTCCGCGGCCGGGGTCTCGTCGTTGATCTTGGCGTCTGAGGTCGCCTATGACGTGCTGCGGATCGGCGGCGCGGCCGTTCTTGTGGTGCTTGGCTTGCGCTCACTGCTGCAGTGGGGACACCGCGGGCCTGGTGAAGCGCGGGGACCCCGTCGGGGAGCTGGCTTTCGGGCCGGGCTGATAACCAGCGTGTCCAACCCCAAGCTGGCCGTGTTCTTCGTAGCGCTCTTCCCGCAGTTTCTCAGCCCGCATGCCGCCGTCCTCCCCGCGGCCCTGGCGATGGCCGCCGTGGTGGTGAGCTTCGACCTGCTGTGGTTTTCCGCGCTGACCTACGCGGTCGGCCGGGCCAAGGCGCTGCTAAAGCCCCGGGTGCAGCGCATCATGGAGCGTTTCACCGGCGCCGTGCTCGTCGGCCTGGGGGTACGGCTGGCGGCCGAATCCCGGTAAGGGCAGCGGCAGCCGTCAACCACCGCGACCGGCGCCACCACCGCAACCGGCGCCACCACCGCAACCGGTGCCACCACCGCAACCGGTGCCACCACCGCAACCGGCGCCACCACCGCTGCCGCTCGGCCTCCGTGAGGTCCTGGTAGCCGGGGTGGCGCTCCATCCAGCCCGAACCTGGTGTCTAGGGCAGCGGCTGGCGCACGCCTACCTCATCCAGCCGACGGAGCAGGTCGGCTGGATCGGCGTAAACTCGGAACGCCCCGGCGCGTTCCAGTTCTTCCCTGCCGTAGCCGCCGGACATGAGCCCGATGCCGAGGGCCCCGGCACGCCGCGCGGCAAGGAGATCCCACACGCTGTCGCCGACGACCATCGCATGTCTTGGATCAATGCCGAGCATGGCGGCAGCGGCAAGAAACAGATCGGGGTCGGGCTTGGCGTGGCGCACCATGTCACGGGTCACCATCGGCGTTTCCTCGGGCAGGCCGAGCAGGCCGAGCGCCAGGTGTGCCGTTGAGGCGTAACTGCTCGTCGCAATGGCCCATGGCACGCGCTGCTCGGTGAGGACGGCGAGCAGTTCGGCCGCGCCGGGGAGTGGGCTCACGGACTCGAAGCGCTGTTTGTACTCGGCCGCGTGCGCCTGTTGCAGCTGCTCGATATCCGCTGCGGAAAGGGTGCGCCCGGTCTCACGGAGCAGCGCGGTCACGAACAGGCCACCGCTCATCCCGATCCGCCGGTGAATGCGCCAGACGGAAAGGTCGATTCCGATCGCGGTCAGCGCCGCACGCCAGGCGAGCACGTGCTGGTAGACGCTGTCGATCAGCGTGCCGTCCAGGTCGAATAGGAACGCCGGCGGTGGCGTGTCTTCATAGAACAGGGGAGCGGTCACAGATTCAGCATGCCCCACCTGGCGGCGAGTGTCGTCTCGGGACGCCTCTGGCCGGAATGGCGCGAGTGCGATATATCTTGACAGTGACCACCTCGCCTCTATCGCCAGACGAGATCCGGGCGGCCGCTGAGATCCACCGCGAGCTCGGCCCGGAGTATGACAGGGCTGTCGTCGAGTCGTTCATGGACAGGCTCAGCGCGGAGATAGACGCCCGGGTCGACCAACGGCTCGCCAGGGAGCGCGCAGCCCCCCCGGTGCAGCCAGCGGTGCCGCACGGTAAGCCGCCGCCGAGCGGGATGGCGCTTGCCCTCGGCTCGATGGCACTCGGCATCCCGATCACCGCCATCGTGGCCACCGCGGGCGATCACCCAGTGGGGTTCTGGGGCGTGCTTGTGGTATGGCTAGCGATCGCCGCCATTAACGTCGCGTATGCGCTGCACGCACGGCCGCCCGGCCAACGCCGCTGAGCGAGCGGGTGCTGCTTCAGGCGATGGCGGCCTGCGTCAGGCGTTGACGCTCTCGGGCTCGCGACTCTTCCTGTGGCCCATGACGTACAGCAGGGAGCCGATCGCGAGCGACGCGAGCGCGATGCCGCCGATCCACCAGAACCACGTGCCAACCGAGATGGTAGCGCCAAAGATCGTTACGTGCCCCGCGCTGTTGCTGATCAGCGGCGTCCACGACCCAGACAGCGTGGCGATGATGCCGACGAGTGATCCGAGCCCGCCGATCACCGAGCAGGCCCAGAACACGGCGGGGTGCGCGAGCCTGCGGGCCTCGAACTGCGCGCGGTACCGGCGCAAGATGATCAGCACGTCGACGAACAGCACAACGATCGATAGGCACCAGATCACCGTCACCGCGGCCTGGAGCACGTCGTAGATCTTGGTCTCGGCGTCGACGGCGTTGCCGCTGACCACACTCGGCACCACGACGAAGGCGACGAGCGCGAACAACCCGGCGATCGCGGTCTGCACCCACACCGCGACATCGGGCACCCGCGCGCGGTTGACGTGCGACATCACGGGCGGAAGCCGCCGGTCGAGCCCGGACACGAAGATGAGCCTGGCGAACGAATAGTTGTACACGACGGTGATGAAAAGGAAGAACAGGGCCAGCACCAGGGCGGTCGCCTTTCCCGCCGCACTGCCGATGCCCACACTGACGGCCGCCGCCACGGCCGTGATGCTCGTGGCGTCCGCGCCGTGCACCGTCACCATGACACCCCAGGTGGCGAGCAGGTACGCGAGCACCACCACGACGGATCCCCAGAGCAGGTACCGCGTGACGGCTTTGCGCTGGCGGATCTCGACGCCCATGTTCAGCGGCACTTCGACCCCGAGCAGCGCGAGTATGGCCAGGCCGAAGAATGTCCAGTTGGTGAAGTTGAGGCCGTGCGCCCCGCCCGGGGCCCAGGCGCTCCAGTTCCACGGGTCCACCGCGGCGTGATGGCCGCGCGCCAGGTAGGCGACACCACCCGCGAACATCGCCAGAATCGCGATCCCGTACAGCACGAACACCACGTTGACCACGTTCTGGGTAACGCGGAACCGCAGGATGGAGACAAGAGCAGAGATCAGGATCACCGCGATGATGATGCCCCCCTGAGCCTGCACCGACAGGCTGGCGACGGACGGGAAGGCGTAACCGAGGAAGGCGATGGTGGTGGTGCCCGTGGCGACCATCACCAGCACGCCAGGCCACCAGGCGCAAAAGCCGGCGAAGAAGCCCCAGAAAGGCCCGAACGCCTTGTGTGTCCACAGATAGATCGAGCCCTCGCCGGGGAACATGGCGCCAAGCTGGCCGGTCGCGATCGCACACGGTATGAGGAACACGACGAAGCCGATCAGCCACCAGCCGAACGCCGCGGGCCCAGCCGCCTGAATAACCGCCGCGTTGGTGATGAACAGGACGATCGCTACGAAGATCGCGACCATGTCGAACGTGGTGAGCACCCGGGGCAGGATGCTGCCCGCCACACGCTCGGATAGCAGCTGCCCCGCCGCTTGCTCGCCTGTGGCGGTCACGCTGGCCACCTCCCCGCAAACGCAGATCTTGGTGAAATGATGCGCTTCGCGGTGTTACCTGTACAGGCGTGCGAGCAGGGCTTTCGGCCAACGGTGTCAAATCTTGGTGAAATGGTGGAAGCACTCGTATTCGGCCCCCCGCGCGGCGAACGCAGCCGCCTCGGCCCGCCTGACCGCGAGGTAGGCCCGCCTGCGCAGCGGGCCGAGCGCCTCCATTAGCAGTTCGTCCGCTTCGAGGGCGTCGAGGGCGGCGGTGAGCGACTCCGGCAGGCGGTGTGCCCGCAAGCGCAGCCGTTCGGAATCATTAAGCGTCGCGGGGTCAATGTTGACCGCCTCGCCGGGGTCGATCTTGTTGCGGACGCCATCCAGGCCCGCGTGGATGTACCCGCCGAGCGCCAGATAAGGGTTGGCGCTTGAGTCTGACGGCTTGTGCTCGAGGTTCACCGAGCCAGGGGTGCCCCGCATCGGTGAGCAGATCCGGACCGCCGCCTCCCGGTTGTCCATTCCGTACACGGTGAAGGCGCTGGCCCACGTCTGCGGCGCGAGCCGCCGGTAACTGTTGGCGCTGCCGCAGGTCAGCGCGGTCAGGCCGGGAAGGTGGGCGAGCAGGCCACCGACGAAGTGATAGCCCGTTTCCGACAGGCCGTACGGGTCGCTCGGGTTAGCGAAGAGGTTGCGCGTTCCCGGCTGGCTCTGCTCGTCCGTGTCTTCCGCGAGGTCCCACAGCGAGGCGTGCAGGTGCGCACCATTGCCGGCCTGGCCGGGGTCGGGCTTGGGGGCGAGGCTCGCCCAAAGGCCGCGGCGGAAGGCGACCCCGCGGACGGTCTCGCGGTAAAGCACATGATTATCGGCCGCCCGCAGGGCCGGCGCTGGCCGGATCGACATCTCCTGCTGCCCGTGGCCAAGCTCGGGATAGTAGTGCTCGACCTGCAGGCCCTGCGCCTCGAGTGCGCCAGCCAACTCGATCGCGTAGTCGTGCGCCAGGTGGAAGCCGGTCGACGAATAGCACAGGCTGTCATCGACCGGCACCAGCCGGTCAAACGCGTCTGGCTGGCCGCCGCTGCCTGGCTCACCCGGCTCGCGTCGGCCCAGGGTAAACTCCGGCTCGAACGCCGCAAGCATCGCGTATCCCTCCCCGGCGAGCTCGGCAACGGCCTGCTTGAGGAAGGTGCGCGAGCACGCCTCCCACGGCTCGCCATCCAGCCGGACCAGGTCCGCGGTCATCGCTCCCGCGCCGGGCGCGTACGGAAGCGTCACGAAGGTACGGGGGTCCGCGGTGATGCGGACCTCACCGACCGGCCCCATGCCGTCGACCGGCTGCAGGGTGTCAAGCATGGACATCGCCATCATGGCGACGGTGTGGCCGATGCCGGTCTGCAGCCGCTGCGCGAGCATCGGGACGGACGTCGCCTTGCCGCGGATGATCCCGCCGTGGTCGGCGTAAAGGAACCGCACCAGGGTGAGCCCGTCCGCCTCTGCCTGCGCCAGTACCTTGGCCGTGTGGCTGGTGCCGGCGCCGGTGCCGGTGCCGGTGCTGTCGCTGTCGCTGTCGTAAGAGCCGGTCATGGGTCAGACGTAGCACACCCGTGGCACGCCCGTACAGCGTGGCATTCAACCGCTGATACCGAACGGCTCACGCTTCCTGGCACAGGCTTTTAGTGCGGAGCCGACGGTGAGTGCCGCCAGCGTCTGACGCAGGGGCCCTTTGCGGCGAACGGCGATCCAGGCGGTGGCTGGCACCTGAACCCGCGACCCGCAGAGTGTCTCCACTGGTCAGGGCCGACCCGCAGAGCGCCGCCACTGGTCAGGGCCGACCCGCAGAGTGTCTCCACTGGTCAGGGCCGACCCGCAGAGCGCCGCCACTGGTCACGGCCGACCCGCAGAGCGCCTCCACTGGTCACGGGCGACCCGTAGAGTTCCTCCACTGGTCACGGAAGCTACCTCTCGGGATTGTCGCCCGGCCCGTCCAGCTGGGCCAGGAACTGCTCGAACTGCGCAGCCAGTTCCTCGGCGGTGGGCAAGTTGCCAGGATCGTCGGCGAGCAGATTGTCACGCTGGCCGGCACCGGCATATGCCTCGTATTGCTCCTCCAGCGCGTTGACCAGCGACTTGATCTCTTCGGATGACTCAACCTGCCGCGTGACCTCCGCGTCTGTACGCTTGGCCCGCTCACGCAGGGCATCGGTGGACACCGTCAGGCCAGTCGCGGCTATCACTTCATCCAAGGCCGCCACCGCGGCCGCCGGGTACGGCGCCTGTGCCAGGTAGTGCGGCACGTGGACGGCGAACCCGATCGCGTCGCGGCTGGCCTCGCCGAGGCGCAGTTCGAGCAGGGCGGCCGCGCTCCCGGGAACCTGCACACGGTTCAGGAACGGCGTATGCCCGCTGACGAGTTCAGCGCGGGTCGCATGCGCGGTCACGCCGAGCGGCCGGGTGTGCGGAACCGCCATCGGTATGCCGTGAAAGCCTACGGCGACCCGCACGTCCAGCCGCTCCACGAGCCGCAGGACGGCGGCGACGAAGAGCTCCCATTCGTGATCAGGCTCCGGGCCGGCCAGCAGCAGGAACTGCCCACCGTTTTGATCTTCCACGGCGTGCAGGAGGAGCGCCGGGGCGTCGTAGCGCTCCCAATGATCCTTCACGAAGGTCATGACAGGGCGGCGGGAACGGTAGTCGAGGAGTCGGTCGACATCGAAGGTTGCGACCGTGCGGTGCTCCAGGGTGGCAAGGAGGTGTTCGGTGACGATGGCGCCCGTCGCCCCCGCGTCGATGAAGCCATCGAGGCTGTATAGCATGGCCGGATTCGCCAGTTCTGGCAGGTCGGCATCGAGCGTGTACAGATCTTGCGGATCCGGCAACGCGACCACAGCCTTCCCTCGACCTTGCGTCCGTTCAACGTGGCTAGGGCTCAGATAACAAACGTACGCCCCGGGATGCAGTCCTCAGGGCGCGCATCGTTACCGTCGGGGTCACCGCGGGTCACCGTCGGGGTTGGCGCGGGGTCACTGCCGGGGTTGGCGCGGGGTCACTGCCGGGGTTGGCGGGGTCACTGCCGCGGTTGCCCCGGTTACCGCCGCAGTACCGCCGCGGTTATCACCCGGTTACCGCCGGAAGGCTGTCAGCGCATCTCGCGTCGCATCATCTCGTAATCCGGCTCGGGCCACGCCGGCCCCGAGGTACGCATCAGGAACTCGGCGTAGGTGTCCGGCGGCGCGTTGGGATCGGCCATGAGCCGGTCCGGCGAAAGCCGCAGCACTGTCATGCGCACCTGTGCCCGTTGGCACTCCGAGATCGTGGCGGCGACGCGTCGCGTCACCTTGCCCACCTCGGCCACAAGTGTCCGGAACGGGTTGCCGTGTCGGCATGGGATTTCGGGATGCATGATCTTCTCCAGGTCTTCTGGCTTCTGGTCTTCAGGCTTCTGGTCTTCAGGTCTCCAGGCCTTCTGGTCTTCTGGTCTTCTCTGGGTCTTGTCTGGTGATCAGGGCTCACCTACTCAGCCGTTCATCATCGAGACTTCCGCTAAGGCCGCGGACTCCGCATCGGGCAGATGCCTAACACCTACTGGTCGGCTCTCGCTGCGAGGCGGCTAAGGCTCGCTGAGACCGGCTAAGCCTCGATCCGCCGCGTAGCGGCGGATCGAGTTAAGAGCCTGGTAGAACCTACTTGCCAACCCCGGTTCGCTGCGCTGGCCTGCGCGCCTCCGCCCCTACGGGGAGCCGGTTATCAACGGTCCTTAACGTGGCGCACACGAGTCGGCTCGGGGTTGTCACACAGGCGCGGCTGGATCCGTTCGCGCCCGCCGTGTTGGGGCATGATTGGCCGCTGGATGCCCGGTATCCGCCAAACAATTTCGGCAGAAGTGACACAATTTTGCGTCTAATTACGGTCATTGACATGGTACGGTAGCGGTCGATCTGCATTTCCTGGTGGATGGGAATCGGCCGGGGATTCCGGCGTGGAGGACGAGCTAGATCGTGATCAAGATCCGCTACGCGGACCTGCCCGAAGGTTCACATGTGGAGGTCAGGTCCGACGGTGTAAAGACCGTCATTTATCTGGCGAACGCGCTGTCGCCCGAACAGCGCCGCGCCGCGCTGGGCAAGGCGCGGCAGGCGGCCCGCGTCGGGCGAAGCGCCCCACTGCCCCTGGCCCAGCTCGCGCTCGCGCTCTTCATGGACAAGATCAGAACCACTTTCCGGGCGGCCATCGCGGCGGCGCGCGTGCACCCCGTCGGCTTCGCCGTACCAGCGGCGATCATCGTGACGGCCGTCGTCCTCTATACCTTCGTCACCTCGGTGACCATTCATATCGGTCACCCACCGCAGGCTGACGGCCGTGGTCCTGGCGGTGGAAGCGGGCTGCGGGGTTCATCACCAACGTCGCCAGCGTCACCGTCAGGGTCGCCGCAACCTGGAGCGAGCGCGAGCTATGCCGCGGGGGGCCAGAGTGGGTCGAGGTCGGGAACATTGCCTGGCAGGTCTGGCCATCAGGTGCCGCCGTCGCGGGTGGCGGCTTCGGCCCCTGGAGCGCCGAATCCGGGGCCATCGTCCTCGCCGGGCCCGGTGTCGAGCGAGTCCCCTTCTCCCAATCCGTCGCCGTCGCCGACGTCGACCAGCGGTGGCGGTGGCAGTAGCGGTACGTGCCTGCAGGTCGGACCGCTGGGAGTGTGCCTGAAGCTGCGCGCCGGCCTGTGACGTCGCGGTGAGTTTGCAGAGCAGGCGTCTAACGCTGTGCTGAGTTCGCGCCGCTGGTCGTCAGCCTCAGATGGAACCACCAATGTTGGCCTCAAATATCGCATGGAGTTCGCTCATCGAGCATTACCTGACATTCACGATAAATTGGAGATACTCGGAAATAACGGTCGCTCGATCACGCGGGTGATCAGTGAAGTTGCGACTCAATTTAGTATCCCAAACCGCTCGATGTCGGCGGGTGTCGCCACGGCTGGGCGCGATTTTGCCTGCGCCCGCAGCGCAAACCGGCGTCCGACGGGGCCTGCCCTGGCCCCGCGATCACGGTCTGGGAGGCTAGAGCCTGCTTCTCAAAGCAGGCTCTTAGGAAGCATGGCGCATAGCCCGCGCTTCCGGCTCGCCCGCGAATGAGGTTGCATTGGCATGGTGCGAGCCGATGAGGAGGTCGCGGCCCTGCTCTGGGAGTATGCGGATCTGACCGCGATCAGCGGCGACGGTGGCTTCAGAGTACGGGTGCACGAGAAGGCGGCCCGGCCGGTGCGCCGGTATGCGGGCGACGTCGCGGCACTTGACATGAGTGTGCTGACGGCCATTCCCAAGGTCGGTGCGTCCATCGCGGCCAAGATCGAGGAGTACATGCGCACCGTCGCCACGCCGGAGATCGACGTCTTCCCCAACCGGTTGAACCTGTCGGCGGAAAATATTCGCCGGGCCCGGGGATACGGTGTGAGCTTTGCCATTGACAGTGCCGCCCATGCCGTCCCGCACCCGGCCAAAATCCGGTACAGCACGAGAACGGCCCAGCGTGGCTGGGTCAGCCAGGACGAGGTGATCAACACGTGGCCACTGGATCGGCTCACCAGCTTCCTCAGCAGGGAACGGTGAGCACCGCCTGGCCAGGCCCATTCACCCGCCCGAAAGGCCTGTCCAGCGAAGACGCGGCAGCGCGGCTCGAGGCGGACGGACCGAACGTGATCACGCAGCAACGGCGGATCCCGTGGTGGCGAAGGGTTGCCGCGCAACTGCGTGATCCCCTGATCCTCGTGCTCATCGCCGCCGCGGCGCTCACCGTGGCGACCGGTGATCTGAGCGACGCGGCGGTCATCCTTTTGGTCATTGTCGTGAACACCGCCGTCGGCGTCCGCCAAGAACTGCGCGCGGACCAGGCGATCCGGGCGCTGTCCGAACTTGCCGCCCCGATGGCCAGGGTGGTGCGCGACGGAGTAGAGCAGCAGGTTCCGTCGGCCGCTGTGACAATCGGCGATCTTCTTGTGCTCGCCGAGGGGGACATCGTGCCCGCGGACGGCGATGTCATCGAATCGGCCGCCCTCCTTGTCGATGAGTCCTCGCTCACCGGGGAATCGGTCCCGGTGAGCAAGCAGGTCGGCGACATGGCTTCCGCGGGAACCGTCGTGGTCAGCGGCCGTGGGCACGCGGTGGTGACGGCGATCGGCGCGGCGAGCGCCATGGGGCGAATCGCCTCGATGCTGACGTCGCGTCCGCGGCTGACTCCGCTTCAGCGGCGTCTGGCGCAGGTCGGGCGGATACTCGCGATTGGGGCCGTCGCACTCTGCGCTGTCGTCTTCGCGCTCGGGATCGCGAACGGCCAGCGGCTGGAACTCATGATCATTACTGCGATCAGCCTGGTGGTAGCCGCTGTGCCAGAGTCGTTGCCAGCGGTCACCACGCTGAGTCTCGCCCTCGGCGCTCGGCGGATGGCGGCGCGAAATGCGATCGTCCGGCGATTGCCCGCGGTGGAAACGCTCGGCTCGGTGACGGTGCTCGCGACTGACAAAACGGGAACGCTGACCGAGGGCAGGATGGCTGTCCGCAAGCTGTGGACACCGCAAGGCGAGGCGCTCGTCTCGGGTAGCGGGTACGGCCCGGACGGTACGGTAATCCGTGCGGGTGCGCGCATCACAGCGGCGACCGCGCCGGATATGGCGCAGCTGCTGACCGCGGCGATCCTGTGCAACGACGCTACGCTCGCGCCGCCGGGCGAGGACGGGGGCGCCTGGACGGCGGTGGGTGATCCGACAGAGGCGGCGCTGCTCGCGGCCGGGGCGCGCCTCGGCCTGGACCGTTCGCTGCTCGCGAGCCGGATGCCCAGGGTCGCTGAGGTCCCATTCGACAGCGTGCGGAAACGGATGATGACGGCGCACGCGCAGGCGGACACGACAGGCGACGGGTTCTGGATCTTCTGCAAGGGTGCGCCCGAGGTACTGCTCAACGGGCGCATTCTCCGCGACGGCTCCGCGACCCTCGCCGCGGCCGTGGAACAGGCGGATAGCCTGGCCCGAGACGGGATGAGGGTCATGGGGGTCGCGGCGGGAAATCGTCGGAGACTGCCTGACGATCTCGGCGAGCTGGAGTCTCCGCGGGAGCCTGACGACCGCCTCCGGCTGCTCGGCCTCGTCGCGATCGCTGACCCGCTGCGGCCGAACGCGGCAGCCGCCGTTCGGGCGTGCCGCGCTGCCGGGATAGCGCCCGTGCTGATCACTGGGGACCATCCGGCGACCGCTCGGAGTATCGCGCGTGAACTCGGCTTCATTGAAAACGGTGGCCTGGTCGTAGATGGGCGGCAGACGGACGCTATCGGTGAGGCGGCGCTGAGCGGGGACGTTGGCGGCGGTGAGCCGGGCGGCGGTGAGTCGGCGCTGAATGGCGACGCTCGCGGCGGTGAGCCGGCGCTGAACGGCGACGCTCGCGGCGGTGAGCCGGCGCTGAACGGCGACGCCCGCGGCAGCGGTGAGCCCAGGCGGAGTGCCGAACCCAGCCCTCCCGCGGTGCCGGGCCTGACGCGCGCCAGCGTCTTCGCGCGCACCACACCGGAGCAGAAGCTCCGCCTCGTCGAAGAGCTTCAGGGCATGGGCGAGATCGTTGCGATGACGGGTGATGGCGTCAACGATGGCCCGGCGCTGCGGCGCGCCGACATCGGGGTGGCGATGGGTCAGCACGGCACCGAGGTCGCGCGGCAAGCCGCCGACCTGGTGCTCGCCGATGATGATCTTGCAACAGTTGTAGCGGCCGTCGAGGAGGGGCGGCGGATCTACGGCAATGTACGGCGGTTCTTGCTCTACGCACTCTCCGGCGGTACTGCGGAGATCGTCATCATGCTTTTCGGCCCGCTACTGGGCATGCCTGTTCCGCTGCTACCGGCGCAGATCTTGTGGATCAACCTGATGACGCACGGCCTTCCCGGCGTTGCCCTCGGCGCCGAGCCGGCGCCTCCCAACGTGATGCGGCTCCCGCCGCGACCTGCGACCGAGTCGATCCTGGGCGCCGGGCTGTGGCAGCGGGTTCTGCGCGTTGCGGTCGTGATCTCCGCGGTGAGCCTTGGGGCGGGGGCCTGGGCACACTCCACCGGCCGCTCCTGGCAGAGCATCATCTACCTGATCTTGGGGGCGACCCAGTTCGGAGTCGCTCTCGGGGTGCGGGCAAAGGCGCTGACGCTGACAAACCTGTTCTTGCCATTCGCCGTCGTGAGTGCGTTCGCGCTTCAAGTGCTGGGGCTGTACCTGCAACCGCTTCGCGACCTCCTCGGCACCGAACCGCTGCCCCCGAGCGATCTGCTGATCGCCTGCGCGGTGTCCGTGGCAGGATACGCGGCCGCACGGCTGGAGCTTCGGCGGGTTGTCGATGTGGCCCC
>WNGE01000210.1_pt1 | contig 136747 bp, 125 predicted proteins | sample 5400651 | NCBI WGS metagenome assembly WNGE01 (sample SAMN13153370, study PRJNA577476) | soil metagenome | isolation source: 60 cm soil or saprolite under grassland replicate 2 | place: USA:California | collected 2016-06-15 | reverse complement strand
CGAGCCTCCAGGCCGGGTGCCTGACGGCAGCACGGCAGGCCATGGCCTGCCGGGACGAACGCGGCGCGGAACACACCCGCGTGTCACGACGAACCCCAGCCGTGGCTCATACGTCACCCACGGAAACGGCAGTAGACCCGGAAGATGGTATCTTTGGAGTCGGCGTGCGCACGGATCCCGGTCGTATACGGGAGGGTTCCTCGGCGCTGATTCAGAGAATGACCGCTACCCGTTCCCGAAAAACTTCACAGATCACCTTCTCGGCGGCAGGCGGGACGACCGTCTACTTCATGGTCGGATTCTGCTGCGGCAATGGTTCCAACGGCGGTGGGTCGCTCGCCTTCTCAGTCGACCAGGTGCTTCCGCCCAGCAACGACAACTTCACCAACGCGACCCCGACCTCCGCCGTACCGTTCACCGACACTGTGAACCTCTCGGCTGCCACCACCCCGCCACCACCCAGCCGTCGGAGCCCACGGCGTGCCTCGGGCTGCAGAATACGGTGTGGTACTCGTTCACCCCGGCGACCACCCAATCAGTCACGCTGAGAACCGATCAGTACGGAGCCGGCGTCGGGGTGTACACCGGTACGTCGCTGACCAATGTGTCCCAGGTCGCGTGCAACTACGCTGGCCAGCCCGCTCTCCTGCAGGCGCTGGCGGGCACCACCTACTACATCCAGGTTGGCGCGTGGTGCTGTGATGGGTTCGGGCCGGTCACGTTCCACCTGGAGGTTGCACCGAATCCGGTAGCCAGCTTCTACTTCTATCCCCAGGATCCGTCGGTCTTCGACGCGGTGCAGTTCCAGGACAACTCCTACGATCCGGCCGGTGGGGTTGTTTCTTCCTGGACGTGGGCCTTCGGAGATGGAGCCACGGCGACCGGCTGCTGCCCCACCCACCAGTACGCACGGGACGGCGACTACACGGTCGTGCTCACCGCCACGACCTCGGACGGCCGCTCGGCATCGACGTCGCAGGTCGTGCAGGTGCGCACCCATGACGTAGCCGTCGTCCAGATCGCCGTGCCCAACAGCGCGCACGTCGGGCAGACCGTCGCCGTTACCGTGTACGTGCGGAACAACCGCTACCCCGAGACGGTTCAGGTCGACCTGTTCAAGAGCGTGCCAGGGGGGTTCACGCAGGTCGGCTCGCTCACGCAGTCGGTGCCGGTGCGGCCGCCCGGCGGCAAATCAACCCGCTTCGCGTTCAGCTACACGGTCAGCCAATCTGACAAGTCCGTCGGGAAGGTCACCTTCCGGGCTACGGCCACCCTCATCGGGCACCGCGACGCCCTGCCCGCCGACAACGAACTGACATCGCCGCTAGTGAAGATCACCTGAATACGGAATGTCTCAGGAGCCCTGCCGCATCCCCGTGTTCACGATCGTTCGCCTCGGGACTCAGCCAGGAACGATCGGAGGCCAGTACGATGAGATCTGACAGGCCTGTCCGCCGCAGGCGCTCGCTGATTGCTCGCCTCTGCGTGATGAGCATCGGTGTCATGATCGGCGTCGTGCTGGTTCCGCGGGCGGCACATGCCGCTGCCCAACTGCGGGTACCGACCGATTTTCCGACTATCCAGGCCGCTCTCGACGCGGCTTCTGACGGAGACACCGTGCTGGTCGAGCCGGGCGTGTATACCGAGCACCTCGACTTCCATCAGAAGGATGTCCGCGTCGAGAGCACAGGTGGGGCCGCGGCGACGACCGTGCAGGTGTCGGGTGGGACGGCCGTCACGATAGGCCCAGCCGGGGCCTTCATCGGGTTCACGGTGACGGGCGCGGCCGAGTACTTCGGTGCCGCGGTGAGCGTGTCGGGTGTCGGCACGCTCATCCAACGGAACATCTTCGACGGAAACACCGAACTCAGTGGCGGGTTCGGAGCGGCTATCGGAGGCAACAACACGTCACCAGTCGTTGACCGGAACGTCTTCCGGCACAACTCCTGCGACACGCAGTTCCTCTCTGGGGTGGTCGGCTTAGTCAACACCTCGTCGCCCCGGATTACGAATAACCTGTTCGTCCACAATCCCTGCCGCGCGATCAACATGGCTCCAGGCACCAACCCCTCGGTGGTGAACAACACCATCGTCGACAACTCGGTCGGGGTACGAGTGGACGCAAGGGTGGACCCGACTGGACAGGTGTATCGCAACAACATCCTCACCGGCAACCAGGTCCGGCTGCAGGTCGAGTTTGGTGGGGTGGCTCCGACGTGGCAGAACAACCTGGTGTATGGCAACCAGAGCAACTACACCGGGATCGCCGACCAGACCGGGTTGGCCGGGAACCTCTCCCTCGATCCGGAATTCGTGGACGCCGCACAGGACGACTATCATCTCCGGCCCGGCTCCCCGACGGTAGACACCGGCACGAACGAAGGCGCCCCTGACGTCGACTTCGACGGCAACCCACGGCCTTTCGACGGCGACGGTGACGGCATTGCGACGACGGACATCGGCGGCTACGAGTCCCAAACCACCTATCAAGTCCCTCCACCGGCCAACGACGACTTCGCCCCGCGAGCCCGGCGGCCTCGCTGCCGTTCAGCACCACCGTTGACCTTAGAGCGGCCACGACTGAGGCCGCCGAGCCCATGCCGTCCTGTGTTGGGCTGCAGCACACGGTCTGGTGCTCGTTCACGCCGACCACCACCGAGACACTCCGCGCCATTGTCGTCGACGCCGGCACCGGAGTCGGCGTGTACACCGGGACCTCACTCACCAACCTGAGCCAGGTCGGCTGCAGCTACGCGCTCCAGCCGGCTCTCCTGCGGGCGCAGGCGAACACGACGTACTACTTCCAGGTCGGTGCCTGGTGCTGCGGCCTCAGGCCGGTGACGTTCCAGCTGACGGTCGCGCCGAACCCGGTGGCCGGCTTCTTCTATGCCCCCACGGATCCGTCGATCTACGACACGGTGCAGTTCCAGGACACCTCCTCTCATCCCGCCGGCGGGACAATCTCGTCGCTGTGGAGCTTCGGCGACGGAAGCACGGCGACCGGCTGCTGCCCGACCCATCGGTACGCGCGCGACGGCGACTACACCGTTGGCCTCACCGTGACGACCGCCGACGGCCGCTCCGCGGCGACCTCGCAGGTCGTGCCTGTGCGCACCCATGACGTGGCCGTCGTGCAGATCGCCGTGCCCAACACTGCACGCGTCGGGCAGACCATCGCAGTCAATGTGTATCTGCGAAACACTCACTACCCGGAGACTGTCCGGGTCGACCTGTCCAGGAGCAGCCCGGATGGGTTCCAGCAAGTAGGCTGGCTCACTTACCAAGTGCCGGTCCGGCCCCCCGGCGCCAACACGACCCGCTTCGCGTTCTCCTACACGATCAGTCAAGCCGATCAGAACGCCGGGAGGGTCAGCTTCAGGGCCCTGGCCACCCTCCTCGATCATCGCGACGCGCGGCCCGACGACAACGAACTGACCTCGCCAGCCGCCATCGCCGCGAACTCCCGGGTCAAGACAACTCGCTCATCGCCGACATGGTCGCAGCCGGTGGCCGGACCGGAACCGGTGATCTCGGTTCGTGGTGGTGGGAACCATCCGCAGCCGGCTGGCCTGGCGAGGACAACCCGCCGACGGATGACCAAACGCCTGGTCCACACCGCGCACCACGACGGTTCAGCAGCAGCGGAGCGGTCGCCCGCCCCCGGCGGCCCACGTCACGCCGGCAGAGCGAGACCAGGACGGGTGCCCGCAGGCAACCCGCTACTATCAGTGCCCAACCTGGCCACGGCGACCACCGCCAGCCCGAACGCCGGGGCGCAGATGTGCGTGCTTGATCTTGGTCAGCTGGGTGGCCCGACCACTTGTCGATCTTGAGCAGGTCGATCCGGAACTGCTGCAGGTAGCTCAACGACGAGTAGCCGGTGCCGAAGTCGTCGATGGTCCGCCGGTGACCGCCTGCTTCGGCGGCACGGCCGGGGCGATCAGGGATGCCGGCGCGAGCAGTGCGAGGCGCCGGCTCCCGCCCTCGGTCGGCAGGCCGCGCACCGGCTCGGTCAGTTGGGTCATCGACGGATGCAGCGCCGCGCCGCCGCACGCCCACGGCCCTCCCCCTGTCCCCGCCGCCAGCACCCATGGGCCGGGCAACCGCCTCGACGGAGGGTTCGGTTGAACCGTCGGCTCAGCCAGGCACCGACTCGGGGCCGGGGTGAGCGTCTGTGCGTCGACATGCCATCCGGCCGGTCCGCACTTAGTCTGAATGGACCATCGGTGCAGGATGGACGGAGGGCATGCCGTCATGATCGGATTCGTACTGTCGCCTTCGCCGTCGTCGGGTCGTCGGTGGAGTCGTGGCCGGCGGCTGTGCGCGATGGTCTCGCTCGTGGGCCTCGCCGCCGCGGGGCTCGCGGCGACGCCCGTGGGCGGCCGGGCGGAGGCCGCGCCGGACGGGTGGGGCTCGGGCACGCTGACGCCGGCGGAGCTGACCAGCCTGGTCGCGCAGATGACGCCGGCTGAGGAGGTCGGCATGCTGCACGGCTACGGCGACCCGCCGGCGGCGGACTCCCCGGTGCCGAGCGTGAACGGGGAGGCGGGCGGTATCGCCGGGGTGCCGCGGCTGGGGATCCCGCCGCTGCGGTTCACCGACGGACCGGCCGGGGTGCGGCTGCGGCACGTGGAGACGGCGATGCCGGCGCCGGTGGGGCTCGCCGCGACCTGGGATCCGGCCACCGCGGACCAGTACGGCGCTACGGTCGGGGACGCCGGCCGTGCGACGGGCGAGGACGTCTGGCTCGCGCCGATGATCAACCAGGTCAACGTCGTGACCGGCGGGCGCAACTTCGAGACCTTGGGCGAGGACCCGTACCTGGACAGCCAGCTCGTCGTCCCGGAGGTGCGGGGTGTCCAGGGCCGGGGAATGATCGCGGAGATCAAGCATTACGCGGAGAACGACTTCGAGAACGGCCGGACCTCCACGAGTGTGGCCATCGACGACCAGACGCTGCGCGAGACGGAGCTGCAGGCCTTCCAGGCCGCCATCGCCGCCGGCGCCGGCGCGGTGATGTGCTCGTACAACCGGATCAACGCCGTGTACTCCTGTGGGAACGACGCCACGCTCAACGGGGTGCTGCGCCGCCAGCTCGGCTTCGGCGGCTTCGTGACGTCCGACTGGGGCGCGGTGCATCGGGTGTCGGACCTGTTGCACGGCGACGACGTCGAGCAACCGGGCAACGCGGCGGGCACCAGCACGTACGGTCAGCGACTGCTGGACGCGCTGACCAACGGCACGCCCGCCGTGCCGGCGACGGCGGACTTCCCCGCCGAGCCCGCGCACACCGCCGCCGAGTGGAAGGCCGCGGTGGATCGGTCGGTGCTGGCGATCCTGGGCGAGGAGAACAACGCCGCGCTGCTCGAAGGCACGCAGTACGGCACGCACTTCGACCCGGCCACGCATGCGCCGTACCTCCCGCCCCGCCCGGACCTCGACAGCCTGCGGCCGCTCGCGTTCGCGATCGCGCGGGCGGTCGCCGAGCGGAGCGCGACGCTGTTGAAGAACGGCGGTGCGCTGCCGCTCCGGCACGGTGACCTGTCGGGCACGCCCGGGGAGCCGGACGAGGGGACCGTGGTGCTGGGGCCGACCGCGATCGCGCCCTACGTCGGCGGTGGCGGCAGCGCGCACGTCACGCCGTACGACCCGGTCCAGGGCCCGTACGACGCGCTGGCCGCGGCCGCCGGTGCTGGCGCGAACCTGCGCTACCTGCCCGGATATGACCTGGACGGGCAGGTGGCGCCGTCCTCGGCGCTGTCCGCGCCGGACCCGGCCGCCGGCTATCCGAACTGGACGCTCAGTCCGGCCGACGCAGCGTTCGCCAACCAGCCCGGGCTGCTGCGGCAGCAGATCACGTCCGATCCGGTGGCCAGCGGCGCGCAGCCGGTCCTCTATACCGGGCCGGGCGCGGCGCCGGACCAGGTCGACGCGCCCGTCGACTACACCGGCGGGAAGAGCCTCCCTGCCGGCACCGCGTGGCGCTGGTCCGGGCTGTTCACCGCGCCGAGCAACCCGGGCGGCACGGCCTGGCAGCTGAAGGTGTTCGTCGCGAACCAGGCCAGCTCGCAGCTGTTCGCGGACTCGCTCGCCACCAACCCGGGTCGCAAGGTCAACATCGGCGCGTACCCCGCCGCGCCGACGTCCTCCTACGCGGGCCTGACCGAGACGTCGCGCTCGCACGACCCGGCGAACGAGACGCTGCAGCAGGGTACGTACGCGGTCACGCTCGACCCCGGCCAGCAGATCCACCTCGACCTGCGTGTCTACGCGGGTGCCGCGCCGACGAGAGTGCAGCTGCGCTGGGTGCCGCCGGACGACCAGGCCCGGTCGATCGACGCTGCGGTCGCCGCGGCCCGCACCGCCCACAAGGTGATCGTCTTCGCCTACGACGAGGGCACCGAGGGGCGCGACCGCGGCGGCAGCGACCAGGCCGCCGGCCTGCAACTGCCCGGCTACCAGGGCGCCCTCATCCAGGCCGTCGCCGCCGCGAACCCGAACACGATCGTGGTGCTGAACACCGGCGACGCGGTGCTGATGCCGTGGGCCTCGAGCGTGAACGCGATCCTCGAGATGTGGTACCCCGGGCAGATGGGGGGCCCGGCGACCACCGACGTCCTGCTCGGCGCCGTCAACCCGGGGGGCAAGCTGCCGATAACGTTCCCGGCCGATGCCACCCACTTTCCGACCTACGACCCGAACTGCACCGACACCTCGGCCACCGGCAACTGCCCGCTCTACCCCGGCGTCGTCGGCCCGAGCCCGTTCCTGGCCGGCGCCACCACCAGCTTCCGCACCATGACCGCCATGCAGGTCAACGGCATCGACCAGGGCTACCGGTGGTACGACGCGCACGCTGTGACGCCGCTGTTCCCGTTCGGGTATGGCCTGTCCTACACGAAGTTCGCCTATTCCGGCCTGGCGGCCGCGGCCAGCGCGGACGGCGGCATCGACGTGCGCTTCCGCATCCGCAACATCGGCCCGGTGACCGGCTCGGACGTCCCGCAAGTCTACATCGGACCGTCCAGCTCGCTGCCCGCCGAGATACAGCAGTCGGTGCGGAAGCTCGTCCAGTTCCAGCGCACCACGCTCGGTCCCGGGCGCGTCGCCGACCTGACGTTGCACGTGACCCGCCAGACGCTGTCGTCCTGGTCGACGGCAGCGCAGCAGTGGGTCCTCGGCACCGGGCCCCGCACCGTCTACGTCGGACCGTCCTCACGCGACCTCCCGCTGCACGCCACAGTGGAGGTCAGCGGTTAGCCTGGTCTCCAGAGCAGGAACCCGGCCGAGAAGGGTGATCCGGGGTCGAGGTGGAACTGGACGTGCCGGTGGTCCAGGCACGGCTGGGTCACGATGGGACGTCGGCGGGCACCCGCCGACGGTGGTGGTGCCGCCCAGCCGACCGGGGAACCGGGTCACGAGCAGCGACTCGTTGACGCGATCAGTGCCGATCGGCAATTCCCTCCCGGGTGTGCGGGGCGGACTCGGCCGTCCGGTCCGCTCCACTGGGATACCTCGGCCTACGTTGCCGCGGCGGGCGCGATGGCCAGTTCCACCTCGTCGCCGACCTCGGCGTCGGCGGCGCGCAGCGCGGCGCGGCTCACGCCGACGCACAGGCCGCCGCCGGCGACCAGCATCGTGCTGCCGGTGAACGGGGTGCCCTGGAGCGTGCCGGTGACGCGGGTCTGGCGGCGCCCGCCGAGGTCGGCGACCAGTCCTGCGGGTAGGTCGACGACCGCGAGGCCTCCCGGCTTGTCCTCGCGCCACCGGCGGACCCGACCGGTGAACACCACCGCCATGCCGACCTCCTTCGTGGGCTAGCCGCTCTCGAAGGTCAGGATCTCATCAGGCCGCCCGAGCCCGGCGTCCGCAGCGGAGTCATTGTGAAATCAACTGTTTGCGCAACTAGACTGTTGCAGTTAGAGTCAGCGTCGGCTGCCCATCTCGGAGGGGGATCGATGGAGGACTTCGAGGCGTTCGAGCGGGCCGTCGCCGCCACGGCGGAGGTGGTCAAGGGCGTCCGTTCGGACCAACTCCAGGCGCCGACGCCGTGTGCCGAGTGGAACGTCGGTGACCTCGTGAACCATCTGGTGGGCACGCTGTGGCTCGCGGACGGGCTGTTCGCCGACCGGCCACCCCGGCACGCGCCAGCACCCGGCGGGCTTCCCGCGGCCGACCTCCTTGGCGGCGATCCGCCCGCGGCGTACGCGGAGGCGGCCGCGGCCGCACTCGCCGCCGCGGGTGCCGGCGACGCGCTCGTCCGCACGCATGCCACCCCGCTCGGCGCCATGCCTGGACCGCTGCTGGCCGGCTTCACCACGCTGGACATCGCCGTACACGGCTGGGATCTGGCGACCGCGACCGGGCAGCGCATCGACCTCGACGCCGACCTGGCCGGCCGGCTGCTCGGGTTCGCACAGCAGACCTTGGCCGACGAGGCGAGCCGGGCCGGCAGGATCGGCCCTGCCGTTCCGGTCGGCGCGGACGCCCCGCTGGTGCACCGGCTGGTGGGCTACCTCGGTCGGCGGCCATGAGTCCGGACGCGGCGCTGAAGGCGCTCGCCGAGCCGAACCGGCGGGAGATCCTGCGACTGGTATCCGGCAATCCTCGCTCGGTGGGGGAGATCGCCGGTCACCTCGACATCACCGCGCAGGCGGTGTCGCGTCATCTGAAGGTGCTGCGAGAAGCGGGCCTCGTCGACGAACGCCGCGAGGGAACCCGCCACCTGTTCCTGGTCAGGCCGGACGGCTTCGCCGCAGTGCAGGAATTCCTCGCCGACTTCTGGACCCGCCAGCTCGGCCGACTGAAGGCTGCGGCCGAGCCCCCTGGGGCGGATTCGGCGTCCGAACGGACGCGGCGAGATGGCTGACTCGTACGTCACCGAAATCGATATCGACGCATCCGTCGAGGAGGTCTTCCGCCATCTCACCGACCCGACCGCCATGATCCGCTGGATGGGTCAGCATGCGACGCTCGACCCGGTGGCGGGCGGCACGTTCGCCGTCGACGTCAACGGTGTCCCGGTCCGGGGCAGCTACCTGGTGGTCGATCCACCTCGGCGGGTCGTGGTCAGCTGGGGCATGGCTGGCAACCCGGATCTACCACCAGGTTCGACCGAGGTCGAGTTCACACTGAGCTCGACGAGCACCGGCACACGGCTCCGGCTGGTGCACCGCAACCTTCCCGACAGCGAGGCACCGGCGCACGAGGAAGGGTGGAAGCACTTCCTGGACCGGCTGCTGCTCGCCGCCGCCGGACGCGACCCCGGACCCGACAACTGGCCCGAGACGGCCGGCTCGTCAGCGTCCTGAGACGGACGGCTCGTCCGGCGTGCGACTTGAGGATGCGCTCGAGCGCGACAAGGTCCTTCTGCTCCGGTTCGCGCGACGGATCGCGGCGGCCATCGCGGGCGCCGCGACCCGGCCGAAGCCGGCCGGCTCGCCCCGGGTCCGCAGTGTCACCCGATTCCGACTACCGACACTGCCAGACAGACCCTGCGCCGACCCGAGCCTCGACCACGCGGGTGGCGGCATGAGCGTGTGTGCAGATCTGGTGCGTGCGTGGCCGCACCGTCGATAGCTCGCGACGTCGAGCCGCATCCGCGGCGCGGGGCCGAAGCGGGTGTGTGCTGCGCCGTCGGGTACGAACCCGACCGACGTGTAGAAGGCCATCGCGTGCGCGTTGGCGGTGACCCACACGGCGCCGACGCCCAGTATCCGCGCCAGGCTGAGCACGTCCTCGACCAGCCGGCGGGCTACCCCCTGCCGCATCCGCCGCGGCTCGACGAACAGGTCCTCCAACTCCAACGCGCCGCCTACGCGAAGCAGCAGGGATTTACTGTCCCGGCCGAGTGAGTGCTCGAGGATGAGGGGCATTCCGGGGCCACGCTCGCGCGCCCGGCCTTGGAACGGCTGCGGGACCTGGTCGCTGGGATCGGCGTGGACGTGGTGTTGTGCTACTCCCCGGACCGGCTGGCCCGCAAGCTCTCCTACCAGGCGCTGCTAATCGAGGAGTTCACCCGCGCGGGCACCTGGGTGGAGTTCATCAAAGGTCCCCGCGGGGTAACTGGTCATCCCTGAAGGAGCGGGGCCGGTCAAGCCTGTCGCCTGGGTGGGGTTGTGACCGTTCTTCTGGATTTCCGGGGCAGCTGCGAATAGGCGCCGGTGAGGGGTCGGGGTCAAGGTGGAGCGCCCGCAGGCCGAAGCCCGAGGAGGTAGGACCTTGACGCCGGCTCCGAGCGGCGCAGACTTCGTGTGCCCGGGAGTCCGGGGTTGTAGGTTGGCCGCGTTTCTCCAGTGTCCGATGTGGACGGGTCGGCGGAGCCGGGGGTCCGGTCGCCGGTCATCCCTTCGCCACCGGCTGGGGTGGCATGGAGTGCTGCGGCCGCAGCCAGGCCGGGGTCAATCAGATCGTGTCGACCACGCTGGTGGCCGATCCCCAGCTGATCCGCGCTGAGATCGACAAGCGGCTGGCCACCGCCCGCACCTTGCCCGTCCGATCGTCGGGTCCAGCGATCGTGGGGGCGAGGAGTCGTTCGACGTCACGGTCGCCATGCCTCAATGGCTCGCCGAGCGCTGTAGGCAGCTGGGAGGCAACCTCGACGGTTACCATCACGTCGTCGTGGACTTCGACTCCTTCGATCGCGGCGCCTGCTGCGCTGGTCGATCAGCGCGTCCACTCGATAGAGGCCAGTTCCTGGATATACATCAGATTGGCCCTGTCCCCGGTCGGCAACTGGGAGTTCCAGGACTACAAGCGGTAGTCGACGCCGTCGACGTAACCGCCCAGACATAGCCGTCCCCTGGCCGCCGAGCGGGCGCAGCGGCGGAGGAGGCGCCTGATCATGGTTGGGGTCGCCGGCCTGGGCACGCGAAGCGAGGCGGGACGAATGCTGCAACGACGAGCGGGGCGCCCAGGCCGGGGTGGTGCTGGCCTGGTCGGGTTGGTCTGATGCGGGGAGGTGCACCGGCGGCCAGCGGCGAGCGCCGCTGGCCGCCTATGGGGAGAGCCGACTGGCCTTGATGTCTGGGCGTTCTTTACCTTGACTGCCCTCACGCCGGCGGCGTCCGCCGCTGTGACCGGCGCGGCGAGCGTGGCGACGGGCGCAGAGAGACCGGGTTGTTCAGGGTCGGTCAGTAGTAGGGGTTGTCGTGGAGTAGGCTGAACGCGACGCTGCTGCGACCGTTGAGGTTCCCGGCCCACAGGGCGATCTGTACCCACTTGACGGGGCCTGTTGATGCAAAGATGTAGTCCTGACCCTGAAGGAGCTGCCCGCAGCCCTTGGAATTCTTCCAGGTGTAGGGCTGCGGACTCGTGCCGACGACGTAGGATACGTTGTTGTCGTAGGCAAGTGCCATGACGCTTCTGGCGTCGCAGTTTGTATCGCGCAGGTTGACATCGTAGATGTAGAACGCGGTCCTGCTGAGGAACTCCAGCTCGGCCGAGAAGTGCGCTACGCACGGCCCGCCGATGCAGTTCCAGAAGTCGAAGGTGCTGTAGATTGTGCCGGACAGTGGTATGACTTGCCCGGGCGTTGCATTCGCCGGCATCTTGAATTGTAGGTGTACCGCATTGAGCGGCACTCCGTGGAGAGTCGCGGCGGAAGCATGAGATGGGACTTGTGGCGCCGGTAGGCTGTTCTGAGATCCGGTTAGGGCGAGTGCTGGGCCCGTTGGCACGGCCACGAGCGCCGTGGAGATGGTGCCGAGAATCACAGCCGCTGCTGTCAGAATGCGTCTCAAAGAAACCTCCGTGGGTATTGGGGCTGCTGGATGGCGACGGCTTCAGCGGTGGCTCCCTCCTCCCCGGCCACTTTCGGTCGATCTGGTTGCCGCGACCGCTGCGGCCGTATCGTGCCAGCCACTTCTCGAGGAAAGTTGAAGAAAAGTTGAAGAAACATTGAAGCGGCGAAGGTGGCGCCCATGGGAGACTCGACGCCCGGCGGGGTGTGTCTGCGTCGATCTGTCGAGGTGGCCCCTGTGCTGCGTTTGCTGGGCCCGGTGCGGTGGGAGACGCCGGCCGGGCAGGTGGACCTGGGGGCGGTCAAGCAGCGGACGGTGCTGGCCGCACTGGCTGTGGAGGCGGGGCGGCTGGTGACCTGGACGGAGTTGGTCGATCGGGTGTGGGATCAAGCGTCGGCGACGGGGTCCCGGGGTGCTCTCTACACCTATGCCAACCGGATCCGGCGGCTGCTGGAGGCGGTGGACGCCGCGGCCGACGATGGTAGTCCGGCGCGGCTGGCCCGCCGGTCCGGCGGATATCTACTGCACCTGGACCCGGATCAGGTCGACGTGCACCGCTTCCACCGGCTGACGGTCGCCGCAGAGGACCCGGGGTGTGCGGACGGCGAGCGGGCGCGGTTGCTGTCCGAGGCGCTCGGCCTGTGGCAGGGGCGGCCGCTGGCCGACCTGCCGGGGCAGTGGGCGGCGCGCAGCCGGGAGAGCTGGCGCCGGCAGCGGCTGAAGGTGGTCGTGGCCTGGGCCGGGGCACGATTGCGGTTGGGCGAGCCAGACTCGGTGATCGGTCCGGTCCAGGAGCTGACCGTCGACTACCCGTTGGCCGAGCCGCTGACCGGGGTGCTGATCCGGGCGCTGGCCGTCGCCGGCCGGGACGCCGAGGCCTTGCACTGCTACGCCGCCTACCGCGCCCGGCTGATCGAGGAGTTGGGCGCCGAACCCGGGCCGGAGCTGCGTGGCCTGCATGAGGCGGTGCTGCGCGGCAGCGTTCCACGTCCCCGCCGGGCACGCGGGACGCCGGTGACTGAGGCAGGCCGCCCGGTGCCCGCGCGCCAGCTTCCCGCCGGGGTACGTCACTTCGTCGGCCGCGTCCGAGAGCAGCAGACGCTGAGCGGGTTGTTGGACGAGGCCGCCGCGGGCAACAGCGCGGTGGTGATCTCTGTGATCGGCGGGACCGCGGGGGTTGGCAAGACCGCCCTGGCGCTGCACTGGGCGCACCGGGTCGCCGACCGGTTTCCCGACGGGCAGCTGTATGTGAACCTGCGCGGGTTCGACCCGGGCGGGCGGGTGACCGCGCCGGCCGAGGCGGTCCGCGGGTTCCTCGGTGCGTTGGGCGTACCCGCGGAGCGGGTCCCGCCGAGTCTGGACGAGCAGGCCGCGCTGTACCGCAGCCTGCTGGCCGGCCGCCGGGTGCTCGTCGTGCTGGACAACGCCCGCGACGCCGAGCAGGTCCTGCCGCTGCTGCCGGGCACCCCCACCGCGCTGGCGATCGTGACCAGCCGGCGCGAACTCACCAGCCTGGTCGCCGGGCAGTGCGCCTACCCGCTGCGGCTCGACGTCCTCACCGGGGCCGAGGCCCGCGAGCTGCTGGCCCGCCGGCTGGGCGCCGACCGGGTCGCCGCCGAGCCGGCGGCGGTCGACCAGATCGTCACCCGGTGTGCCCGGCTGCCGCTGGCGCTGACGATCGTCGCCGCCCGCGCCGCCGAATCCGGGTTTTCCCTGGCCCGGCTCGCCGGCGAGCTGGCCGAGTCCGACAGCCGGCTCGACGCGCTGTCCGCCGGGGAGTCGACCAGCCAGATACGGGCGGTGTTCTCCTGGTCGTACGCCACCCTTACCAGCAGCGCCGCCCGGCTGTTCCGGGCGCTCGGCCTCCATCCCGGCCCGGACATCTCCGCCGCGGCCACGGCGAGCCTCGCCGGCTGCGTACCCTCTCAGACCCGGGCGCTAATGGCCGAGTTGGTCGGCGCCAGGCTGCTCACGGAGCACGCCCCCGGCCGGTACGCCTTCCACGACCTGCTCCGCGCCTACGCCGCCGAACTCGCCCACCGTGTCGAGACCGACAGCGACCGGCACGCCGCGCTCAGCCGGATACTCGACCACTACCTGCACACCGCGCACGCGGCCGACCGCCTGCTGTTTCTGGCCCGGGACTTGATCGTCCTCAGCCCAGCCCAGCCGGGCGTCGTCCCGGAACACCTCGCTGACCAGCGCGAAGCGCTGCGCTGGTTCACATCCGAGCGCGCGACGCTGATGGCGGCGGTCGACCGCGCGGCCGCTGCGGGCTTCGACACGCACGCCTGGCAACTGGCCTGGACTCTGTGGATCTTCCTGTACCGGCAGGGGCACTGGAACGACTGGGCCACCAGCGCTCACGCCGCGGTCGCCGCCGCCCGGCGGCTGGCCGACCCCACCGCACAGGCCCATGCCCACCGGTCCCTCGGCCGCGCCTACACCCTGCTGGGTCGCTTCGACGAGGCCCGCAGCCAAGGGCAACGCGCCCTCGAGCTGTTCGCCCAGGCTGGCGACCGGACCGGGCAGGCCCACATCCAGCACAGCCTGGCCTACCTCGGCGAGCGGCGGGGTGACCACGCCGGGGCGCTCGAACACGCCCAGCAAGCGCTCGTCCTGTACCGGGCCGCCGGCCACCAGGTCGGGCAAGCCCGCGCCCTCAACACGATCGGCTGGTGCCACGCCCTGCTCGGCCATTACCGGCGGGCCCTCGTCACCTGCCAACGGGCCCTTCCGCTGCACCAGGAACTCGGCGACCGCGAGGGCCAGGCCGGCACCTGGGATAGCCTCGGCTACGCCCACCACCACCTCGGCGACCACGCCGCAGCCCTCACCTGTTACCAGCACGCCATCGGCCTGTACCGAGACATCGGCGACCGGTACTACGAAGCGACCACACTCGCCCACCTTGGCGACACCCACGACGCCGCCGGATACCCCGACGCCGCCCGCCAGTCCTGGCAGCAGGCGCTGGGCATCCTCGACGACCTCGGCCACCGCGACGGCGACGCGGTCCGCGCGAAACTCCGCCCGCTCCGCCAGGCCCGCCGTTCGGACGCGACCGCCTCCGCACCATCGACCGTAGCCGCCCCGAGCCGGCGGTAGCCGGACGTCCACCGGCTGCGGTCCGGCCCGCTGTGTCCGCACCGACGTCGACGACCGTCCACCAGCGCGGCTGCCGCGCTGGTGGACCAGCTTGGCGAGCGGCCCGAGGTCAGCAGAGCCGCCAGGTACGAGTTGGTCGCCGACCTCCATTTTGGGAGATCGGCGACCGCATCGACGACGCGGCGACCGCCGCACTACTCGAGTTGGCCCGCGACGTCGTCGGCCTCCGGGTCTCGACATCGCTTGCGGACACGGCCGAGTGGCCGCCGAGTTTACCCGCCGCGGCGCCGCCGTGACCGACCTCGACCTGTCCGCGGCGCCGGTGGCGCGGGCCCGTGCTGACAACGACCGTAGCCGACGCTTTGCACAGAAATGGCTGCGCGAGCGACTCGAGCAGATACGTAAGCAGGTGTGCGGACCATTATCATCAGAGATGACGATGGAACTCGAGGAGATAGAGCGATAGAGGCTGCAACCGTAGCAGATGCCTGAGCTGAGCTCGCAGCTCCCCATCGCGAGCGCATTGTCACCCAGGCCCAACAACTATGGGACACCATGATTGTGACGACCCGTCAGGCGATCCGGGCAGACCCCGACCCCTTTCTTCATGACTGCGACACCCTCGTGACTGCGGCCCAGTCCTGGGCCGAGCAGTACTCCAGCCCGTCGGGTCACTGAACCAGCCAGTAGCCATCCACGGCATGAACCATCACGGGCGGCGGCATATCGGATCGCGGCATGCCCGTGCGTTCGACAGGCGCGTTCGGTCGGCGGGCTGCGTTGTGCGTCGGGTGCTTCGATGGAGGTGTGACAAGCCACGACGAGGTTCCGCGCGTTGTCAGCGCCAGCCGCGAGATCGCGGCAGGGCCTGAGGAGATCTTCGAGCTCATCGCGGATCCGACTCAACAGCCACGTTGGGACGGCAACGACAACCTGGCCGAGGCGCCGGCCGGGCAACGGATCCGCCGCCCCGGTGACGTGTTCGTGATGAGGACCACCAAGGGCAACATCCGGGAGAATCACGTGGTCGAGTTCGGCGAGGGCCGGCGCGTCGCCTGGACGCCCGCCGAGCCGGGGCGGCCACCGCCGGGGCACCTGTGGCGCTGGGAACTGGAGCCGATCGACGCGGCTCGCACGCGGGTCACCCACACCTACGACTGGACCCGGTTGACCGACGAGAAGCGCTTCCCGCGAGCCCGGGCCACCACGGCCGATAGCCTTCGGGCCTCGCTGGACCGACTCGCCGCCCTCGTCGAAGCTGACCAGCCATCGACCTAGCCATCTGCGACATCAGCGGCCGCCGGCGTGCGGTCTTGCGCTCCTCGGCAAGATCGAACCGGCAAGATCGAACACCGGCGCGGTACAAGCCGGCAACCGCCAGCCCTGCTCGGCCGCCGCGCTTGGCACCAACATCCGGTAGCTGGCTCGGTCGGGCAGATCGGTCGTGTTCACTCGGGATGCGCCCCGCCGGCTGCGGGGCCGGCGACGCGGCTGTCAGGAAGGGGCTAAGCGGTATCCGCCGGGCGAACAGACTGCCCAGCCCGCCCGCAACCAGCTCATCCAGTGCGGCGCGGGCCTGCGCTGCTGGCCATGTTGGAGCGGGCCACCGACAGCTGCGGGCGTTGGTTGCGTGTGGATCGCCATGACGCCGGCGAGCCACACTGCGGTGACGGTGCACACTGTGGCACGGAACGCGATGACGGCGACCGGGAAGGACTGGCGATGTCACGACTACCGCCGAATCCGACGCTGACCCCGCTCGAGCCGCTGATCGGAGCGTGGAAGGTCGAGGTCCCGCAGTTCGGGGGGCACGGACGAGAGGTCTTCGAATGGCTCGAGGGCGCGGCGTTCCTGCGATGCCAGGCGGACGCTCCGGATCCGGTGCCCTCCGGCACCTTGATTATCGGCCGGGACGACTCGACCGAGACATTCACCGCGCTCTATTACGACTCTCGCGGAGTCTCCCGCGTGTACCAGATGAGTTTCGGTAACGGCGTGTGGAGGATGTGGCGGGAGGCGCCGGGGTTCTGGCAGCGCTTCTCGGCGACGTTCGAGGCCGACGGGTCGATCAGAGGCGCCTGGGAGAAGTCGCTGGACGGGTCGAGCTGGGAGCACGACTTCGACATGATCTATACCCGGCTCGGCTGACCGTCCGGCGTTCTGCGCCGTCTGCGCGTCGGGATACCGGTCGGCCACTAAGCCCAGCACGACGCCGTGCTCGAGCAGAGGTCTTCGCTCCCGCGAGCCCGCACACCGCCGGACACCACCTGACCCGGGCCGCAGAACTCGCCACGGACAAGCCGGCCCTGCGGCGTGTCGCACTCCGCCGGCCGCCCGACAACAGCTGCAGGACCTGGTCCTACCCCGCGATCCATGTCGCCGACTACCGAGAGTGCCGAAACGCCGGTCCGACACGCCAAGCACGGCGAGCAGTCAGCGGCAGAAGCGGATGCGTTCGATGATGCAACGAACCGCCGTCTGACGTCCGGACCACTGTGCCGACGCTCATGCCGACCGTCGCGGCGTGGCAGCCGCGCAACTTCACATATCCGCCGTGCCACGCGACGGCATTGAACGAGGTGGTCGACACCGGCGCTGAATGGCCTCCGCTGCCCGCTTTCCTCACCCTCGGTTACGGCGTTGGCCTGCAAACGGGTGGCATTGGCTCGATCATCACCCGGTTGCCGCAGCCCGCCAATCGGATCAGTTACACCCTTGGCAGACGCTGGCAATCCAAGTAGGCTCCCCGAGCCGATGGACCCGGCATTTGCGTTGTTGCTGGATGCCGGTCAGATGGCTGAAGGCAGGTCGTTATGGCATCTCAGGACGGCAGCGTCAGCCGCCGCAGCTTTCTCAAGCGGGCTACCACAGTGTCCGTCGGCGCTCTGGCTTCCCGCGGCGTCTACCAGGCCCTCGAGGAGTTCGGGATCCTCCGGCCCGCCTCCGCCTACGCGGACACGGTGACCCGGCCCCAGGAGCAATACCTGGTCGGCAACATCGGGGTCATCCTGGACAACGGGGTCACGGTGGCCCTCCCGCCGATATACAACGACGTGATCACGGCCAAGCTCAAGAGTGGTCGCCGCTGGACCACCAGCGCGCTCAAGACCGCCCAGAGACGGGTCGAAAACGCGCTCGGCGTGGTCGAACAGGCCTATCCGGCCACCGCTGCTGGGCTCACGGTCGTGGTCGGTTGGGGGCTACCGTACTTCCGCAACTACCTTCCCGCCTCGCTGTGGCAGGCCAACCTGCCTGTCGACCAGGCGTTGTCCCAGCAGACCGGCACCACGCAGCATGCCGTCTTGGACGCCGTCGGCTTCCCCAGCGACCCGGCCGATCTGCTGCTGGAAGACAACGAGGTGATGTTCAAGTTCCGCAGCGACTCCGCGGCCATCCTGACCTCGGTCGAAGGCGCGTTGCTGACCAACCAGCGCGGCGGCGCCTTCATCGGCGACTTGTTCGACCTGACCAGCCAGCGGGTTGGCTTTCTTGGACGCGGGTTTGGCACCCCGAGCGTCGCCAAACAACTCGCCTTGGCGGCGGGTGTGCCGGACGCCGACAAGATCCCCGATGACAGCCAGCTGATGCTTGGGTTCACCAGCACGCAGACCGCCGCGCTCGGCCCGGACAACATCGTGAGCTTCGAAACTCTGCCAGGCGTGACCAACCAGTGGCCAAGCGGCTACTTTGCCAACGGCTGCGCCATGCACCTGTCACACCTGGTCGAGGACTTGACCCTCTGGTACACCAGCTTCGACTACTCCGCGCGGATCACCCGGATGTTCTCCCCGCACACCACCGTCCCGTCCGACACCGACACGGTCACGCTGCCTAACGGGCCGGCCGACGTCAGCACTCTCGACCAAGTCAAGCAGGACGCGACCGGTGGGCTGCTCGGCCATAACGAGACCCTGCAGCAGGCCACCAGGCTGGCCGCCGACGTGACCGACAACTACGGGCGGCTGCGGTCGGCCGGCACGGCGGTCCCCCTCCGGGAGGACTTCAACACCCTGGACAACCCATTCAAGTGGACGGCCAACCCCACCCGAGACCGGTTCAGCACGACCGCCGCCCCGGGTCTGCACTTTGCTGTCTTCGTACCGGCCAGCAGCAAGTTCCACGCCGCCCGGATGGCGATGGACGGGGTGCTGCCCGACGGCACCAACCTGCGCCTGGACCCGTACAACATCCCCGACTCAGCCAACGGCATCAACGGCATGATCCACGCGACACACCGCCAGAACTTCCTCATCCCACCCCGCCGGCACCGCTCCTTCCCGCTGGCCGAAATGCTCAAGTGAGACCCGACCATCAGATTGCCGCACCCGCACCCGCACCCACGCCTCCGCCGATCCAACGCCGCTGCCGTCAGTCACAGGCGGCCAGTAGACCCCGGCGCGAACAACCCGGTCGCCGGTCAACGCGACCACCCACCCGCCCAGCCGGCGGTCAGGCGGGCTATGCGGCGGACGCACTGCTCGACCGGACGCCAGCGGTGCCGTCGATCACCGACGGCAGGCACCAGAACCGTCTTCCCTGGCCTGCCGCGCACCTCCGGCAGCCGGCCGGCTACCTGCACCGGCTGACCACGTATGTCATGCGTCGGCGGCGGGTGGAAACCGGGTGCGGCCAGCGCGCCGCGCCGGCACCGGACAGCGCCGTCGTTGGGGGCGACCGACGCCGATCGGGTCTAGACGACGGACAGTAGCCAACCCCGCAGCACTGACCACGGACAGACGGCGACCGGGTCGCGGCAAAGGCGGGTGGGTTCCGTGACGCAACGAACGGAACGCTGTGTTCGCGCCACTCCCGTCCATCCCGATCAAGCCATCTTTGGGCGGTCGGGCCACGGAAGACGCCCAACCGCCCGCGGCTGGTGAGTCTGTGAGGGAGGCGTCACCCGCGAAGGGCACGTTTGGTGAGCTCGGGCAGCAGGGCGGCGCGCAGGGACCGTTGTAGTTGCGCCGCGGTCGCGGACGTCGGTGGGAGTGGGGCGAACGGATCCAGCTCCGGTTGGCAGACGGTGCCGGCGGCGGGAAGCGTGCCGCTGAGGAGGTAGCCGTTCACCGCGTTGTCGATGCAACTGGAGAGGCCTCCGTAGGCGGTGTGACCCCAGCCGGCGTAGGACAGCAGCCGGGAGTTGGGCAGCAGCCCGGCGACGGTCTGCGCCCCCTGGTAGCGGGTGGCCGGGTCGAAGAAGTTGCCGACCACGAGGACCGGATTCGCGGTGGCGGCGGTCCACGGCCCGGTGTAGCGGTCGTCGCTGGCCCCGGGCCAGACTGCGCAGATGCTCGACGCCCAGGTCCAGGCCCGGCCAAAGTACCCGAACTGGGCCTCCGCCTGCTCGGCCGCGGTGAACCAATCCAGGTGGCTGTCCGGGTTGTCGGAGTCGGAGCAGGCCACCGCGGGGAAGGCTTCCAGGAAATTCGGGTAGTGCGGGAATCCGCGCTTGTTGACGTATCCCAAGCTTCCCCGCAGGTCAGCCAGCGCGGCGCCGAGTGCCGCGGCCGATGCTGACTTCTCCACCAAGGCCAGGAACTCGGCCGCGGAAGGCCAGGCGAACTGCGAATACAGGACGCCGAGCATGCCGTAGATCAGGTCGGTGTAGGTGAACGGGAACGTCTCGCCGTCCAGCGTGACCTGAATCGGGCCGGCGAGCAGCCGAGCGCGCAGCGCGGCGAACCGGGCCGCCGAGTTACCGGAGAACGCGCAGTCGGGACCGGCCAGGTCGCAGAGCCGGAAGAACTCGCCGAGTGTCGCCTGCGCGCCGGCGTCGGAACGCAGCCGGGTGGAGAAGGGCAGGTTCTGCTGGCCGGCCGCCCCGACTGTCCAGGCGATCGGGTCCAGCACACCGTCGATGACGACCGCGCGCACCCGATCCGGGAACATGTTCGCGTAGGTGGTGCCCAGCATCGAACCGTAGGAGAAGCCCAGGAAGGTCAGCCGCTGGTCGCCCAGCCCGGCCCGCAGCAGGTCCATGTCCCGCACCACGTCCCCGGTGCTCATGTGGTCGAGGATCGAGCCGCCGCGCTGCGCGCACGCGTCGGCGAGGTAGCGGTCCGCCGCGGCCACCACATCGACCCCGGCCGGGGTCAGCGGCAGGTCGGCCCAGAACGCCGGCCCCCACTGCCGCGGAGCCCCGAAGCAGCGCAGCGCCGTGCTGCGGGCGACACCGCGCGGGTCGAACCCGACGATGTCGAAGCGGGCCCGGATCTCCGGCGCCAGGAACTGGCCGAAGCCGAGCACCAGATCCACCCCGGACCCACCCGGGCCGCCCGGGTTGACCAGCAGCGAGCCGATCCGCCGAGCCGGGTCGGTAGCCGGCAATCGGATCAGCGAGAGCAGGATGCTGACACCGTCCGGCTGGTCATAGTCCAGCGGCACCGGCACCGTCGCGCAGTCAAACCGACCCCCCTCGCACCGCGTCCACTGCACGCGCGCGGCGGCGGCCGCGGTCACCGCCGTGCTGCCGCCTCCCGGCGGCGCGGCCTGCGCGGGCACCGCGGCCGCCAGACTCAGGGCGGCGAGCGAGGCGCCGGCCGCCGCCATTCTGAGGAAGCGTCGTCCTGACCGCATGATGCCCACCTTCCGTGGCGAGCGCGCCACCACGCCCAGTCCGGCCGCCGTTGCCGACCGGCCCTGACAGCCTACGCACCCCCGCGCCGGCCGGAAGCGGAATCGGCTGACGCCTGTTGCCGCCTCACCATGCCGAGAATCTGATCCAGCACGTTGCAATGGGACTGCGAACCTCGTCACGGCGGTCGGCATCCAACCCACCGTCCCATCCGTCGACCTGTCAGCCCAGCCGATCCACGACCGCCGGCCAACCGGCCCGCGCCACTCGACACGGCCCGCCAAGAGCCCGCACCGGCGGATGGATCCGGACAATCGAACGGTATGAGGTGCCCAGTTCAAGGTTAGGGCTGCGACTTGCTGCGATACGGTCCGACACGATCGCGGGTCCGATGATAGCGCCGGTCAGCCCGTCGGTCGCGCGCCGGCAGCAGCGTGGCCGTCCAGTCGTCGCGAACCCGAGATGCCCGGCCGCCGCCCAGTACCCCACGTCCCGTTACCGACCGTGTCCGCCAGCCCCGCGCCGCCACTAGCTGCCGGCGATCGGCCAGCGGCAGGAGAGGGTGGGTTCTGTCATGCGACGGACGCCGTGGGACCAGGCCGCGGCCCGGGTCGCTGCCCGGGCTGGCGCGATCGTGTGGTGACCCCCCGTCGACCATGGTCCATATCCGCATCGGGGAGCGGGGCCAGGACGCGGTGTGGACGCTGTTTCCCGACCTTGGTGGTCGGCCGCGCGGTCGGGAGGGTCGGGACGAGCTGGCCGGCGACGAGGCCATCATTACGGCGTGGACGAATGGCGGGCGGAGTAGGGTCTGCTCGGCCGGCCACTCTGGGAGTGGTGCGGCCGATGTCGTCGCCGGCCTCCGAGGGGGTCTTCATGGCAGTCACCGCTGCTGGTTGGTTGCGGCGTCCGCTGCGGGCGCTAGCCGTTCTCGCCGTTCTCGCTCTCGGGTTCGGAGCGGTGTCCGCACCGGCCGGTGCGGTGCCCGCGCAGGCCGAACGCCGGGTGACGGTCGCGTCGTACAACCTCTACCTGGGGGCGAACCTGCAGCCGCTGTTCGCTGCCACGCCGGCGACGGTGGCGACGCTGGCCCAGCAGGTGTGGGACCACATGCAGCGGGTGGACTTCCGGCTGCGCGCGCAGGCGATCGCCCGGCTGATCGACCAGACTGGTCCGCAGGTCGTCGGCCTGCAGGAGGTCGCGCTGTGGGAGCGGGGCGGGACACCGGGTGCGCTTGCACCGGCGGTCGACTTTCTGCCGATCCTGATCGAGGCGCTGGCCGCCCGCGGCGACCGGTACGCGGCGGTGTCGGTGAGCCAGAACTTCCAGAGCCCGCCGGTGCCGCTGGCCAGCGGCGGGTTCGGCCGGTTCACCGACCGGGATGTGATCATCGCCCGAGACGACCTGCCCGCCTCGCAGCTCAAAGTGTCCAATCCGGACGATGCCCGGTACGCCGCCAGCCTGCCGCTACCGAACCCGCTGCTCGCCGGCGCCCCCATCGTGCGCGGCTGGGCCTCGGTGGACGTGAAGATGCGGGGCAAGTCCTTCCGGTTGTTCGACACCCACCTGGAGGCCTTCAGCGCCCAGGTCCGCACCGCCCAGGCCGGCGAGCTGGCCGGGCTGCTGTCGGCCTCGCCGCTGCCGGCCGTGCTGGTCGGCGACCTCAACTCGCAGCCCTCGGACGCCACCGGCGCGTACGGGCTGCTCACCTCCTCGGGGGGCCTGGCCGACGCCTGGGTGGTGGTGCAGGGGCCCGGCGGCGGTAACACGTCCGGACAGACCGACGACCTGAACCTCCCGGAATCGCTCATCGACCACCGCATCGACTACGTGCTCTACCGGCCGGCCGGACTCGCCGCCGTGGCCGCCGACGTCATCGGCGACGAGCAGGGCGACCGGACCCCGCCGCTGCCCGACGCGCCGTTCGGGCTATGGCCGTCTGACCATGCCGGCGTCGTCGCCACACTGCACCTCGGCCGGCCCTAGCGCCGGTCCGGACGTCGCGCCACGTCAGCCGCAGGTAAACCCGCCTCCGCCTTCGTCGCACCCGACTGTCCCGGCGGTCACTGCACGGCTTTGGCCGGCCCGCGTGACGTCGTAGAGTTCGAAGTCCCAGCCGTCCGGATCCTGGTGAACGAACACGCCGCCGGTACCGAACGAGAGGTCAGATACGCCGGCCGCGCCGAACGGCGCCGACCATCGGCCGGCAGCAACAGCAAGAAGGTCGTGATCCCACGGTCCGCCGCGCCACCGACCACCGACCACCGACAGTGCTCGACACTTTCGCCCAGCCACGAGCAGTCGCCGAGCGATAGGCGGCATGTGCGGACGTCCGCCCACGGGACGGACGGCGCGGCACCCGGCTGTGGCTGCTGTAATTGCGGATTGAGGTCTCGGAGATCATCGCGCGGGCAATCGGCACGAGGTGCAGGCTGGGTTGATCTTGTCGTTGTGTGGGCGGGGCGGCCGGGGCGCCGGTCCGGCGATGCGCGGGGCCGGGTCCGGCCGGTGACGCGGCCGGTGGGGTACGGCGCCGGACCTCGCCGAACTCGGCCGGAGATAGGTCCCGCCCTTTCGAGCCACGACTGCGCGCTCAGCCGACGGGCGCGCCGAACCACTTGGGCAGCTGGCTGTGCAGCTCCTGTTGATCGTCACCGGCGTTGACCGCGTCCAGGTCGACCCGGAGGCGGGGGACGTGCGGGTGAGGTGTGTCGGGATTGGTCATAGGCGGTCTCCTCTCCTCGGGGACAGGGCGGCCGACCCGGACGGGGTCGGGGTGGTGCCTGTCGGTGTGGTCAGGGCGTTCTCCTCTCCCTTGGCGGCGGGGGACAGCGGTGGCGTCAGTGGCCGCTGATCAGCCCGAACAGCGTCCGGGCCATCTGCGCGATGGCCGGGGCCAGCGCGGAGTGGGCCAGGTAGAAGCCCAGCAGCAGGCACACGCCCGCGTGCCAGGCCCGCAGCCCGGCCCACCGGCAGAGCACCGCCACCGTGGCGGCCAGCAGCAGCACCGCCGAGACGGACAGCACCAAACGATCACCTCCTCTCTGTGCTACGCAGGGGATGTCGGGCGTGCTAGAGGGCGTCGCCGATGCCGTCGTGTCTGGCCGCACCCACCGCAGCCGGGCGTGGCACTTGGCGCAGGACGGCCGGTCCGGGCAGGCCAGCGCGCCGCAGCCGCAGCGGCGGCCGGTCAGCCCGGTTGGGCGGGTCCGCACCCGGGTATCACCTCCCCGCGCTGTCACGACAACTCATCCTGATAATCTGAGTGAAGCAGTAGACAGGCCGAGAGGCAAGCACTTATGCTGACGAGTCGAGAAGTCCACTCGATCGGAGCAGCAGCGACGACACCGCGTCAGGGAGGGCACGTGCCCAGGACGCCCAACAAGACCACCACCGCGAAGACCACCCGACCCGCCGCGGCCACCGGCGGCGCCCAGCGACGCCCGTCGGGGCGGGTGCCCGGCGGGCCGGTCAAGTACCAGCAGGTCGCCGACGCGCTGCGGGAGGCCATCCGCAGCGGCGCGCTGCCCCCGGCCAGCCCGCTACCCAGCGAGACCCAACTCATGACCCGGTACGGGGTGTCCCGGCCCACCGCCCGCGCCGCCATCGCAGCGCTCCGGGGCGAGGGGCTGATCACCGTGCTGCACGGCAAGGGCTCCTTCGTCCGCCGGACCGTCGACCGGCCCGCCCACACCCACCAGCGGCGCGTCGACGCCGACGGCACCGGCTACCGGGACGCGGACACCGAGGCTGCCGGCTGGCGGCCGGTCGACGCACCCGGCCGGTACGCCAGCAACGCCACCGCCGACCTCGCCCTGTCCCTCGGGGTGGCCGAGCACACCCCGCTGATCATCTTCGAGCGGCTGCTCGCCAGCCCGGCCGACCGGCGCCTCTTCCACCGGCTCTACCTGCCCCTAGTCGTGTTCGCCGAGGTCGGGCTCGACCCGGACCCCGACCACACCCCCGGCCCGGTCTACACCGCCCTGACCCGCGCCGGACACCGGCTGACCTGGACCGACCACGTGCGCGCCCGGATGCCCACCCCGGATGACGCGGCCGCGCTAAACATCCCCGACGGCACCCCGATGCTGGTCACCCGGCGCACCACCACCGACACCGACACCGGCCGGGCGCTGGCCGTCGAGGAGACCCGCATCAACGCCGAAGACGCCCAGCTCGCCTACCAGCTAAGCCCGCCGCAGCCCGCACCCGCTCAGCCGGCGCCACGCGCCCGGCCCCGCCGCCAGCGCCAGACAGCCTGACGGCGAGGCCACACGCGGCGCGCTCAGGCCGCCCGGCCCGGCGCGCCGCTGGGAGGGTGGGTGCGCACGTCCCGCCCGGGCGGCCCCCCGTCCCGGCCCGTGGCCAGCAGCCCGGCCAACCACACGCAAGCCGGCCCGGACAGCACCAGCCGCACCACCGGCTCGCCCGTGTCGCACAGCCCCGGCTCGACCACCAGGGCGTCATCACTCACGCCGTAGCTGGCCAGCGCGTCGCGAAGCTGGCCGGCGAGCGCCTCCGCGTGGCCGTAGGCGTCCAGCAGCCGGCCGACCGCACCGGGCATGCTCAGGTCGTGAAGTTCTAGATCCTCACCTGTCGTCATCGTCTCGGCTCCCCTCTACTCGCAGGAGCCTCCGTGTCCGGGCTGCCCCCTTCCGCCCGCAGCGCGAAGACCCCCGTACCATCCGGCACGGGGGTCCCGCGTGATCCCCACCGGGCCACCCCTAGCTGACAGGCGGGCGGGTGGCCCGGCCTACTTCACGTCCTGGCCCACACTCGATCACCTCCCGACACCGCTGCCTCGACAGGTCGAAGTCCGCACAGCGCGTCCACCTGGGCGCACAGCGCCCCGACCTGATCACGAAGCCCGGTGATCACTCCCGCGAGGCGGTCAAGTGCCTCGCTGTCGACCGGGGCCGTCGCATCGATCTTGGCGTGGTCGCCCACCACGGCATAGGTGATGGTGATCCTGATCCGCGCGGCGCCGATCGAGCCAACGTTGATCGCACGGACGCGTGTGGCTGTCATCTGGCCTCCGCCGGATCGAGTCGGCTGTTGCCTGGCTCGGCTACAAGATCGGCTGGGTAGACATCCAGTCCGACCGCGACCCGCCAGAGGGTCGTGAGGTACACCCCGGACCGGCCCGCCTCTAGCCGGTGCACCGACCCCGACCCACTCCGGCCACCCGATCCAGCGCTGCCTGACTCAGCCCGCGTTGAAGCCGCAGCAGTCGTACTCGGGCGCCAACCGCCGGCAGCCAGTCCGTCGGAGCGCTCACCGTGATCCCCAGGTCGTCCTGGACGGCGCCGAGGCAGACGGCGGGTGCCGCCGGGCTGAAGATGACGTGTCAGAGGCCGAGTCCGCCGTGATCGGCCAGACCGCGCCGCACCGCCCACAGGCGTAGTCGGTGCTGAAGGTGACGGTCCGGTCCGCGCCGCAACGCGGGCAGTACACCCCCGCCGCCATTCCTCCTTCCATCCCTCACCCTCCATTGTTCGCTTGCCTGATCATGGAAGCCGGCCCCGGGCGAGGAACATCACTGGTGCTTGCCACCTGCGCGCACACCTCATCCCGCCCGGGACCGACGCTTGCGAATCGGGTCAAGATCCGGCCGACCATTCCGGCGCGCGAGCGACCCGCACCTGCACCAGGCGCTCCCCGGCCAGCATCAGCACGCCGCCGTTCGACAGGCCCAGGTGCACCCGGCCCCGCGACAGATCCCGCCGCACACTGACCACGCGCATGCCAGACGGCGAGACATCCCCCTCCCGCACCCGCCACGCCGGAACCGTCGCTGTCGTAGACAGTTCACGTTCCGACCTGGTCATGCCGGGCGTGCCAAGGTTGGCCGCCACCGTCAGCTCGGTCACCTCGGTCACCTCGGCTCACCTCCTCCGCCAGCTCCGCCGCCGCACGATGCGGCACCGTCCGAGGATGACGCAGGCCGACACCACCAGGTCGTACAATTTGTCCAACCCTGTGCCCGCCGCGGCGTGACTGGGGTGTAGATGGCCTACGATGGCCCAGCGTCCGCTGCCCGACGAAGTAGGTGCCTCTTGGAGATAGGCGAAATAGGCCCCCGAGTACGCTACTGGCGTGAACGCCGTGGGCTTACTCGGCAACATTTTGGTGACTTGATGGGCCGTTCGCCGAGTTGGGTCGACAAGATAGAGAAGGGCGACCGTCAACTCGACCGCCTGTCCGTTCTGGAATTGATCGCGCAGACGCTCAGCGTGCCGCTGCACGTCCTCCTAGACGAAGACGAATTCAGGCTACGGTCGCAGTGTGTCGACTCCGCCGAGGTAGCCGCGATCCGAGGCGTGTTGCAGCGTTATGAGCCGAGTATCAACCCCTCACCGCCGCGCGACCGGCAAGTCGAACCTGCACAACTTCAACGCCAGGTAACATATGCTTGGTTGGCGTTCCAAGCGTCGGACTACGCGACACTGGGGCCTATCCTTGCCGGATTGCTGGTTGACGCGCAGAAGGGAAGCACTGGTAGCTGTTCAGCTGTCTGCGCTGGCTGACGGCGTGTCGGCTTGATCTTGACGGCGATGCCTTGATCATGGTGCCTCGTGTCCGAGGAGCCCGCCGCTGAGCTGGCGCATGAGCAGCTGGGTGCGGTGGCTGCCCGGCTGCAGGCCAGAGTTGAGGAGCTGGTGGGGGAGAACAGCCAGCTGCGGGCGGAGAATGCGGAGCTGCGGCGGCGGCTGGGTCAGGACTCGTCGAACTCCTCCCGTCCACCGTCGTCGGATCCGCCGTGGGAGAAGAAGCCGGCGCCGAAGCGGTCGGCGCGGGGCCGGTCTGGGCGCAAGCCGGGTAAGCAGCCTGGCGCGCCGGGGGTCTCGCGCAGTCTGGTCGATGACCCGCAGGAGTCGGTGGAGCTGGCGCCGGAGCAGTGTCAGCGGTGCCGGGCGTCGCTGGCGGATACCGCCGAGCACTCCCGGACCCGCCGGCAGATCGTCGAGGCGCGTCCCGCGCCGCCGCCGAAAGTGACGGAGTACCAGCTGGTCACGAAGCTCTGCCCGTGCTGCGGGCAGCGCAACACCGCCGTTCCCGCCGCCGGTGATGATGCCGCGGCCCAGATGGCCGCCGCGCCGGGCAGCCCGGTGCGGGTCGGCCCGGCCGCGCTGGCCCGGTGCGTGCTGCTGACCTGCGCGCACTACCTGCCCGTCGGGCGGGCCACCGTACTGCTGGAGACGCTGGCCGGGCTGCGGGTCTCGGTCGGCCTGGTCGGCCGGGCCCGCCGCCGGGCCGCCGCCCGGCTTGAGGAGAAGTTCATCCCGCACCTGCGGGCGCTGCTGGCCACCGCGCCGGTGCTACACGCTGATGAGACCACCGGCCGGGCCGCCGCCGGGCTGGCCTACGTGCATGTGGCCTGCACCGAGTACCTGACCCTGATGCACGTCGGTGGGCGCAGCGCCGAGGACATCGACGCCGGCGGTGTGCTGCCCGCCTTCACCGGGGTCCTGGTCCGCGACGGCTACGCCGGCTACGCCCACCTGCCCGCCGTCCACGCCTGGTGCGCAGCTCACCTACTTAGAGACCTGCGTTCGGTCGCCGACGCCGACCCCGACCGGCAGCTGTGGGCCACCGCGATGGCCGACACCCTCATCGAGGCCCACCACGCCGCCGCTGAGGCCCGCGCGCGTGGCGCAGACCGCCTCGACGAGGCCACCCTGACCCGGATCCTCAGCCTCTACCACGGGGCGCTGGCCCGCGGGCGTAGCGACAACCAGCACACCCGCGGGCCGCTGGCCGACAAGGCCAGAGCACTGATCAGCAGGTTCCACCGCTACGAAGACATGATCCTGCGGTTCGCCACCGACCTGACCGTCCCATTCACCAATAACACAGCGGAAAGAGCCGTACGCCCGGTCAAAGTCCAGCAACGAACGTCCGGCGGCTGTTGGCGAACCCTGCAAGGACTCACCGACTTCGCCACCGTCCGGTCCTACCTCGACACCGCAGCCAAGTGGGGCATCGACGCGCTACACGCACTCGAGCAACTCTTCACCACCGGCCCCTGGCTGCCACCAGCCCTTACCCCCAGCTGAATAGCTACAAGCACTGAGCTACCGGGCAGCCAGCGGACTGTGGCGGAATCCTTGCTCGCGCAGACGTATCAAATAATCGCGTCGACCGTGCGTAAGCTGGGTCATTTCGACATCGAATGGATCGCCGCCGACCGCGGAATCCGGGTAGCGGAGCAGACCGGCGACCCAGTGCTGTTCGGAGGTGCAGCCTTCCGCCTGGTGAACGCCTTCGGCGACAACAACGGCGGCCGAGCGGCCGTCAATATGGCACGCCGAGCTGCAGATCGCCTATCCGACGGGCCGGAGTCAAGTCCCACCACATCCCTATACGGGCATCTGCTCCTGCAGGGTGCAATGTGCGCGGCAACCTCCGGGGACGCTTCGAGCGTCCGCGAACTACTCAACGAAGCAGCACGGGTCGCAGTCCGGCTAGGCGCGGACCGCAACGACTGCTACACCGCGTTCGGACCGACCAACGTGCTCATTCATGAAGTAGCCGCGATGGTCGAGCTACGCGAATGGGGTCCTGCGACCGACGCGGCGGCCCGGATAGACCCAGCGCGACTAGGAGCGCTTCCGAAGGAACGACGAGCGAATCACCTGCTTGACGTCGCCCGCGCCCACAGCCTCGGGGGTCGACGAGATGAAGCCCTGGCATACCTGCTTGAGGCAGACGCGCTCGCTCCCCGCGAAATCAGGTGCCGTCCGATCGCTGTTGACCTGATCGCAGACCTGCTGCGCCGAGCCCGGAGTCGGCCCTCAGCAGACCTACTGCGACTGGCGGCGCGGGCGGGAATTCCCGCGTGACGGCACAGACGACGCCACGTGGGGTTCTCTACATAGTTGCGTGCGCCGCCCCGCCGGCCCGGGAAGTGAGCAAGCTCGTTGCGATGGCCCAGACCGAGGGCTGGGATGTATGTGTTATCGCGACACCGCAAGGCACCAAGTTCATTGACGCAGCGGCGCTGGAGGCCCAGACCGGGCACGTTGTCCGAAGCGAGTACAAGCAGCCTGACGAGCCGGACGTGCTGCCCCCGCCCGACGCAATCATCGTCGCCCCGGCCACATCCAACACGATCAACAAATGGGCGGCCGGGATCTCCGACACCCTTGCACTCGGGCTAATCACCGAGGCGATCGGTAAGAGGCTGCCCCTCGTGGCCTTGCCGTTCACCAACCGGGCGCAGGCCGCGCACCCAGCCTTTCAGCGCAGTATCCACGACCTGCGCTCCTGGGGCGTCCACGTGCTGTTCGGCGAGGACGTCTACCCACTACACGAGCCAGGTACCGGCTCCCAGTACCTCGACGTGTATCCCTGGCACCTTACGCTGCGCGCACTGGAAGGCGCGGCCGGGATTTGATCAGTGGTAGGCCGACCAATCCTCCGTAAGCCCTCAGGGCGCGCGGCGGAGCCCAGAGGAGGCCAACAGACAGAGCCGTGGCCCGTCACCGGAGCCTCTCGTCCGGCTCGTATGGAAGCTTTGCCAATAGCCGATTCATCTCGTCTTTGTCGAGGCCGAATGGCGCGCCCAGGTTGAGCGCGGTGAGCGGGCCCTTCAACTGCTTAATGACCACTTCGGCGATTGACTGGATGTCCATTCCGTTGCCGATCGTGGGGATCCCCTCCGGGAGGTTGTCACGGTCGACGCCGGTGTAGAACAGGTGGCTACCTCCCGGGGCGGGTCGCGTAGCGTCCGGTCGCCTACGCCAGACGACGATGCACCGTGGTCCGACAGTGCCGTCGCGGACTGATTGGTGAGCCTCGTAGTTGAGCTGCGCGAGCTGATCAGCGATCAAGGAGTCCGAAATCTTGCCACCGTCGTGCGCGTTAACAAGGTTCAGCAGGGCTCGCTGCCACCCTGCGTCTTTCTGAGCAAGGTAGATGCCACCCGTTCCTCCGAGGACAAGACGGGGACTCGGTGACCCCGGCAGCGCCGTGCGCTGATGACTCGTGTAGCGGTACCAGTGCCGCCCCGTCTTTCTGTCGACCACGTTGTCGATGGTGTAGACCCGAGACCCCACGCCTCGGACGAAGGCGGGAATGATGATGAAGTGCGCACCGTCCGGCGTCGACGCCAGATGCCTCGGCAGCTCCCTGTTCGCCGCAGCCGAGAGAACGCCCAGGGCTTGCTCGAACGTCAGACCTCCCCGCCCACGCAAAACGGCGCTCATCCATTCGGACGGCTGCATACCCTGCGACGTGGCACCAAGACCCGCGTACGCGAGCAGCCCGACGCCGTCGGTCGTCTCCAGGTTCATGACCTTCACCGCATCATCGATGGGCGGCCGCCGACCACCGTATGACAGCCGCCGGTCGACCACGAGCCACAGGCTGTCGCGGCTGTGCACGCTCAGCACAAGGGTCACACGGCCATGCTCGCATGACGGTGCCCTGCGAGCGGCGGGGCCCCGGGCCGCTTGCGCGGCGCAGGTGTTCGGGTCAGGTCGTCAGCGGGGTTCTCGCGCCAAACCCATCGCGGTAGGCTGGGCACCGAGCGGCCCGGTCACAAGTTGGTAACGATGGGCTGACTATCGTCCACTATAGAACGATCATGCTTTGGACGACGCTGTAATTCCACGGCCTTCCTTGGTGGTTCGTAGAGCGAATGGGCAGGTCAGAGCCTAGATTGTCTTTGGTGCATGACGTTGGTAGGCGTTGTCGTCGTCGCCGATACAACACCGGTATCGGACTCCTCCTCCGCCTTGCCGGACGCCGCCTGGATCGTCGTGTGCATCCACCAAGACCTACGGGACACCCCCGACAGCGCGAGCGGGAGGCACCGTGATCGGCGCGGAGGGCCGCCCTGTCCGGATCGGCAACGCCTCAGGGTTCTACGGCGACCGCATGTCGGCGATGCGCGAGATCGTCGAGGGCGGCCCGCTCGACGTCGTCACCGGCGACTACCTCGCCGAACTCACGATGCTGATCCTGTGGAAGGCCAAGCGCAGGGACTCCTCGGCCGGGTACGCCCGGACCTTCCTCACCCAGTTGGAGACCGTTCTGGGCACGGCGCTGGACCGCGGGATCCGGATCGTCACCAACGCCGGCGGCCTGAACCCCACCGGCCTGGCCGAGCAGATCGCCGAGCTGGCAGACCGGCTCGGCCTGGCGCCGAGGGTGGCCTACCTCGACGGCGACGACCTCACCGGGCGGCTCGACGAGCTGCTCGACGCCGGCCACGACCTGACCCACCTGGACACCGGCCGGTCGCTGCGCGAGGCCGGCATCGTGCCGGCGACGGCCAACGCCTACCTCGGCGGGTGGGGGATCGCCGCCGCCCTGGCCGAGGACGCCGACGTCGTGGTCTGCCCGCGGGTCACCGACGCCTCACTGGTGGTCGGCCCGGCGGCCTGGTGGCACGGCTGGTCACACACCGACTACGACGCTCTCGCCGGTGCGGTCGCGGCCGGGCACGTCATCGAGTGCGGCCCGCAGGCGACCGGCGGGAACTACCCGTGGCCGGAGGAGATCCGCCACCCCAGCCATCCCGGCTTCCCGATCGCCGAGGTCGAGGCGGACGGATCCAGCGTGATCACCAAACATCCCGGCACCGGCGGGCTGGTCTCGGTCGGCACGGTCACCGCCCAGCTGCTGTACGAGATCGCCGGACCCGGCTACGCCAACCCGGACGTGGTGGCCCACTTCGACACCATCGAGCTGGGCCAGCAGGACACCGACCGGGTGCGGATCAGCGGCACCAGGGGCAGCGCGCCCAGCGGCATGCTGAAGGTGGCGATCGACTACATCGGCGGCTACCGCAACACCATGACGCTCGTGCTCACCGGGCTGGACATCGAGGGCAAGGCCGCCGCCGCGGAGGCGCAGTTGTTCGACGTGCTCGGCGGCAAGGACAAGTTCGGCGAGGTGGACGTGCGGCTGCTGCGGTTCGACCGCCCCGACGCGCCGACCAACGAGCAGGCCACGGCGCACCTGCAGATCACCGTGAAGGACCGGGACCGCGACCGGGTCGGCCGGCGGTTCTCGAACGCGACGATGGAGCTTGCGCTGGGCGGCTACGCCGGCTTCCACACTACCAACCCGCCCACCGACGCCAGCGACTTCGGCGTGTACTGGCCGGCGCTGGTGCCGGCCGAGGTGGTGACCCAGCGGCTCGTGCTGCCCGACGGCACTACCCGCGTGATCGAGCACAGCCCCCCGACCGCGGTTCCGGGCGAGGTGGCGAAGCCTGCCGAGGTGGCCGAGCCTCCCGCAGCCGATCCGGTTGGCCCGGACACGGCGGCCGGTGACACCGTCCGGGCCCCTCTCGGGCTGGTCTGTGGCGCCCGGTCCGGCGACAAGGGCGGCAACGCGAACGTCGGGCTGTGGACGCGCTCGGCGGCCGAGTACGGGTGGCTGCGCGGCTACCTCACCGTCGAGCGGTTCCGGCAGCTGGTCGCCGAGGCCGCCGAGCTTCCGGTGCGCCGGTACGAGCTGCCCAACCTGCTGGCGCTGAACTTCGTCGTCGTCGGCCTGCTCGGCAACGGGGTCGCCGATTCCACCCGGCCCGATCCCCAGGCCAAGGGGCTGGCTGAGTACGTGCGGTCGCGGTACGTCGACCTCCCGTCGGCGTGGGCGGCCCAGCCAGGACCGCGGCCATGACCGGCGGCGCCCAGGCGAAGCGCCCGGCAAGCCGGCGCGAGCCGGGCCGTAACCTGCAGAGCGTGCCGAACCCACAGCCCGGCCCGACCGAGGGCCCCCGTGTGGTGCGCACCCGCGACCCGGCACGTAAGCAGCGGATCCTCGACGCCGCCGCGGACCTCTTCGCCCGCAACGGCTTCCACTTGGTCTCGATGGAGGAGATCGGCACGGCGCTGTACGCCACCGAGCCGATCGACCTCGTGGTCGGGCTCGTCGACGAGCTGCGCTCGCGGCTACCCGGCCATCCGGGGCCGAGGCTCCGGCCAGCCGTGTGAGCGCTGCCGGACGACAGACCGGCATCCCAGACCGAGCCGGTCGCCGCGCGGAGCCGGGCTTCCTCCGTCGCGACTTCCAGCCTGCTGCCGGCATCCGCGTTGCCAGAACCCGAACATCGCAAGATCACCGCGCTCTTCTGCCGCGACCCCGCTCGGCGTGTGCGGGTGGTCGGTGCGCCGGCGTTGCCCACCGTGGGTGGCCGTGTTTGCTGGCGTTGGGTGGGCGACCTTGCCTGCGACCTCCGGTCATCAGTCGGTGTCCGACACGTCGTCCGGGTCGGTGATCCAAGCGGAGAACACCGGCATGCCCTGCCAGGGCGCGGGCACCGCGGTGGCGGTGTCCTGCTCGTGTGGTGCGTCCCGGCTGACGGCGACGACCGCAAAGGGATGACCGAATCGGAGCTCCGCGACACGTTGCACTGGCGTCACGGCCATTCCGGTGGCGACGGCCAGCCCGCTGACCGCTGCCGCCTCGAACCCGATGCGGCTGTAGCGGGCCATCGCCGACTGCTTCGCCTCGTACCGGTAGCCGACCAGCCGGAGCAGGTCAGCCAGCCCGGCGGCGGCCGTGTCGAAGCCCAGCCCGGGGCGGTCGAGGTCATGCTCGCTGTCAGCCGACCAGGCCGGCAGCACCGCGACGCACACCGGTCGGCTGGGACCGCGCGCGGGGGACGGTTGTGTGGGGTGCTCGGGTCGTTCCGGTCGGTGTTCTCGGCGTCGGCGAACAGGTGGTAGGCGCGGGTGAGCAGCTTGCGGGCGACCGCGGTGGTGGCGATCTTCTTGCCGCGGCGGCGGGTGATCGCCTGGTAGGTCGCGGCGAACGCAGGCGACCGTTTGGCGGTCTGCGCCGCCTCGCACAGGATCCACCGCAGCCACGCCGAGCCTTGCTTGGAGATGTGGCCGTGCCGGACCACCAGATCCGACCCCCGCACGGTCGGGGTCAGCCCGGCCCAGGCGGCCAGCTTGCGGGCGTTGGCGAACCGGCTGAAGTCACCGACCTCGGCCAGGATCACCAGCGCGGTCAACTCACCACCCCGGGCAGCCGGGTGAGCACCTTCACCCGCGGATCGGCCTTGGCCGCTCGCCGACCTCGACGTCCAGCCGGGTGGTTGATCTTCCTTTGGCGGCCGGATCGGTGGGAGGCTGTCGGCGGCAGGGCGGGATCGGCGTCCGAGGAGTCGTCGTGTGGTTGGCGATCCGGTACCGGCGCCTCCAGGCTCTGGTGTTGCTCGTCCTCTCGGCGTTGATCACGGCCTGTGCGGTGCTGGCTCCGCTGTACGACCGCGCGATGCAGCAGGCGCTGACCCGGCTCACGGTGGACTCGGCGCCGACCAGCGCCACGGCGATCCAGGTTCGGTCTTTGTCGCGGTTCACGTACGGGGTGAACTCCGCCGGCTACGCGCCAGCCTCGCTGGACGAGCTGGCGAGCCTGCTGCCGGAGTCGGCGCGGCGCTGGTTCCAGCCGCGCATTGACGGCGCGTCCCTGCTCGTCACCCGGGCCGACCAGACCCCGCGGTCGCCGGTCGGCGTGCTGCAGTGGCGCGACGGGGCGTGCGCGCACGTCACGTGGGTGGCCGGCGGCTGCCCGCGCGGGAGCGGCGACATCGCGGTCACCGCGGCCGACCAGAGGAACTTCGGGCTGGCCGTCGGCTCCACCGTCGCGGTCCTCGAGCAGACGCAGGTGGAGCAGGACAGCAAGCCCCCGGCCGTGCCGCTGCTGGTGACTGGCGTCTACCGGCAGGTGCCGGGCGAGTACTGGGACGACCAGGTGCTGGCGGGTGTGTCGGGCTTCGTGGACACCCAACCGCCGTACCGGCCGATGCACGACACCTGGCTGACCGCCGCGGCCACGTTCTCCGGGCAGCGGTGGCTGGACCCGGTGAACAGCGTCACCTACAACCTGGACCGGCGGGCGGTGGGCGTCGACCAGGTCGTACCCACCGGGCCGCTGGTTTCGGCGATGGCGGACCGGAGCGCACTCGAGGTCGACGACCTGGGGCAGTCGATCAACGGGGCGGACGCGGTACTGGCGGGGGTGCAGTCGGGTCTGCCGGACATCAGCGCGACGATCGACCGGGGCCGCCGGCAGGCGCTGGTGACCGTGCCGCTGCTGGTGATCCAGCTCGGGCTGCTCGCCCTGTTCGTGCTGGGCCTGACGCTGGGGGCCGCGGTCGAGCAGCGGCGTCCCGAGGTGGCCGTGGCCCGGCTGCGCGGGGCGGGGCGGGCCGGTGGCCGCCGGCTGGTGCTCGCCGAGTTGCTTCCCGTGGTCTTCGCCGGCGTCCCGGTGGGGGTCGCCGCCGGCCTGGGCCTGGCCGCCGTGGCCCGGCGCACCGTGCTGGCCGGCGCGGCGCCGTTCGAGCTCGGTCCCGGCTTCTGGCTGGCGGTCGCCGGCGCCGTGCTGCTGCTGGCGGCGCTGACGTGGGCGGCCGTCGCGTCCGGCACCCGGGACGGGATCTCCGCGCTGCTGCGTAGCGTGCCGACCCGGCAGCGAGGCTGGGGGCTAGGCGTCGTCGATGCGGTTGTGATCGCGGCGGCCGGCACCGCGGTGCTCGCGTTCGCGACCGGGAGCCTCCGCGGCCCGCTGGCCGCGGCCGCGCCGGCCTCGCTGGCGCTGATGGCCGGCCTGCTGCTGGCCCACCTGATTGTGCCGGCCGCCACCTGGCTGGGGCGGCGGCTGACCGCCCGCGGCGCGTACGCGGCGGCGCTGGCGCTGCTCGCCGTCGCTCGGCGACCGGCGACCCGCCGGGTGGTCACGGTTGTCACGGTCGCGTCGGCCCTGCTGGTGTTCTCGACGTACGCGGTCAGCGTGGGTGGACGGAACCGGCAGCTCGCGGCCCAGCGCGACAACGGGGCGTCGATGGTCGCCGACCTGACCGGCACGGACGTGTCCCGGGCCGAGAGCGCGGTGGCGGCGGTCGCCGACGGTCACGCGACCCCGGTCGTTCGGGTGGCCGGCGACAAGGCGTTCCGGACCACGCTGGCCGTTGACCCCGAGGCCTTCGGCCGCATCGCGCTGTTCCCGGACTCCGATCCCCGGGCCGTCCCCTGGTCACAGCTGCGGATCCCGACCGGGCGCCGGCTGTCGCTGACCGGCCGGGCCGTCTCGATGCTGGTGACGCCCGACGGCTTCCGGGTCGCGGCGGGGTTCACGGCCACCTTGCAGCTCCAGCTGCTTGACGCCGCAGGCGACCAGAAGAACGTCGACCTGGGCCAGATCCCGACCGGGCGCCCGCGGACCCTGCGCGCGGGCGTGCCCTGCCAGGCCGGCTGCACTGTCGAGCAGCTGGTGGTTTCCACGTACTTTGGGGCCGGCTACAGCGGCCGCCTCGCGATCGGCGACGTCCGCGTCGCGGGCGGCGCCACTGACCTGCCCGGAGCGGCCGCCGACTGGCGCCCGGGCGTGGCGGAGGTGAACCGCGTGGAGGCGGCCGCCGGCGGGCCCGGCACGCTGGCGCTGCGGCTGTCCAACGACGGCAAGGCCCCGCTGGCGCTGACCTCCCGTTGGTTCCCGACCGGCGTTCCGGCCGTGCTGGTCGGGCCGGGCACACCGTTGGCGGGCGCCGTGCTCGGCAGCGGCCTCAACGGCGCGAACCGCCCGCTGACCGGCGTCGCCTCCCTGCCCCGGGCCCCCGCCGTGGCGGGAGCGGCGGCCGTGGTCGACCTCGACCTGCTGCGGCACTGGGGGAGCCGAGCCGGGAAGTCTGCGCGGCTGCAGGTCTGGTTCGACACCGAGGACCCGGCCGCGCTGGCTAGGGTCCGCGCGGCGCTGCAGCGGGAGGGGATCGAGATCTCCGGAGTGCGGCGGGTCAGCGACGTGCGGGACAGGTACGACGCCTCCATACCGGCCTGGAGCCTGCAGCTGGGCGTCCTGGCCGCGGTGGCCGGGCTGCTGCTCGCCGCGCTCGCGCTGGTGCTGCTCGTGGCCAGCACGTGGCGGCGCCGGTCGCGGGACCTCGCCTGCCTCGGGTTGAGCGGCGTGCGGCGGCGCGGCCTCGGCCGGGTCGCTGTCGGCGAGCAGCTGCCTATCGTCCTGCTCGCCGTCCTCGTCGGCGCGGGGTGCGGGCTGCTCGGGGCCGTCCTGGCGTTGCCGACGGTGCCGCTGTTCGCCGCGCCGCGGCCGGCGTCGACGCTGGACCTGTCGGCCCCGTGGGGCAGCGTGCTGGCGGTGGTGGCGGCGGCGCTGGCGATGCTCGGGCTCGTCGCCTGGCTGTGCGGCCGGACCGTGGTGGCCCGGGCCCGGCTGTCGCGGGTGCGGGAGGTGCTGTGACGGGGTTGCCGGTGCGTACGGAGCGGCTCGTGCACATCTACCACACCGAGGGGCACGACGTCGCCGCGCTGTCCGGCGTCGACCTGGACGTCCGCGGCGGGGAGATCGTCGGCCTGCTCGGCCCGTCCGGCGCCGGCAAGTCGACGCTGCTAAGCCTGCTGGGCGGGATGTTCCGGCCCAGCGCCGGCAAGATTTTCCTCGGCGACGCCGAGGTGTCCGTGCTGTCCGAGCGTGACCTCGACGACCTGCGGGCCACCAGGGTCTCGATGATGCTGCAGGGCGCGGCGCGCAACCTGGTTCCGTACCGCAACCCCGAGCAGAACGTTGCGTTCGCGCAGCGCTGGGCGCGCCGCCGCCGGGCGGATCTCCCGGCTCCGCGGGAGATCCTGGCCGCCGTCGGGCTCGCCGACCACGCGCGCCTCCCGCTGGCCGCGCTGCCGGCCCGGCAGCTTCAGCTCGCCGCCGTGGCCGTCGCGTTGGCGCCGGGGCCCGGGCTCCTGCTCGCCGACGAGCCGACCAGCCAGCTCGACCATGCGGCCCGGGACACCGTGCTCCAGGCCATCGCCCGGGCCAACCGCGAGCTCGCCACCACCGTGCTGCTGGTCACCCACGACCCCGCTGTCGCGCGGCGCCTGCCCCGCACGGTCACGATCCGCGACGGCAAGATCGGTGGGGAGGGACGGCTCGGGGAGGAGTACGCCGTGGTGACCGCGGACGGGTTCCTGCCGCTGCCGGCTCACACGCTGCCGAGCCTGCCGCCGGGCACGCTGGTGCGGGTCCGCCCCGTCCCGGAGGGGTTCCTGCTCGAGGTGGAGGGCGGCGGGTCGCCGTGAGGGCGCCGGGACCGCTGCGCGTCGACGGCCTCGAGGTCCGGTACGGCGACCTCGTCGCCGTACGCCCGACGACGTTCCTCGTCCCGCCCGGCGGGATGCTGGCCGTGACCGGCCCCTCCGGCGCGGGCAAGTCGTCGCTGCTCTGGGCGCTGGCCGGAGCCACGGCCCACTCGGGCAGCGTCGAGGTCGCCGGGGTTCCCGTCGCCGACCGGGCCGATGCCGCCGGCCGAGGCATCGCTCTCACCCCGCAGGGCAACGGGCTGCCGTCGTTCCTCACCGCGGAGGAGAACGTCCTGATCCCTTTGCTGGCTGCGGGCGTGCCGGCGGCCGAGGCGCGGACCCGTACCCGCGCCGCGCTCGCCCTGCTGGACTTGGACGAGTCCGCGACGCACCTGGTCGACGAGCTCTCCGGCGGCCAGCAGCAGCGGGTCGCCCTCGCCCGCACCCTCGCCGCCGCACCCGCCGTCGTCCTCGCCGACGAGCCCACCAGCGACCTCGACGCCACGAACCGGCAGCGGGTCGTCGACGCGCTGCGGGCCGAGGCCGACGCTGGCGCCGTGGTCGTCATGGCCACCCACGACGCCGAGGCGGCGGCCGAACTCGACGCCGAGCTCCGGCTGGACGACGGCCTCGCCACGTGGCGGAAGACGCCGGCCTCCGCCGGCTGGACCTGACCCCGGCCAGGACGCACGCCATGAGTGAGCCGCACCAGCCTGCGGTGGGCAGCCGCGGACAGAGCCTCCAGCCGGGCACCTCGACCTACCCCTCGGATGTCCGGGCCGAGCTGGACTGAGCTGAACAGGCTGCACGTTCGTCCCCTGGCACACCGCGCTCTGCTCGGCCAGAGCCCGCCGCGTGCTTACGTCGGCGGCCAGACGGCCAGCCTCGCTGACATCGCCGACCGGATCAACCACCGACTACCGCGCCTCATCGCCGCGGTGATCCTGCTGTCCTGCCTGCTGCTGACCCTGGTCTTCCGATCCATTCTCGTGCCGCTCAAGGCAGCTCTGCTCAACCTCCTCAGCATCGGCGCCTCCTACGGCGTGATCGTCATGGTGTTCCAATGGGGATGGGGCGCCGAGCTCATCGGCCTGCAATCGACCGTGCCGATCGTCTCGTTCATCCCCATGTTCATGTTCGCCATCCTCTTCGGCCTCTCGATGGATTACGAAGTATTCCTGCTCTCCCGAATCCGCGAGGAATACAGTATCTCCGGAGACAACGCCACATCGGTCATCCGTGGCATCGCCAGCACCGCCCGGGTGATCACCTCAGCCGCCCTGATCATGATCACGGTCTTCGTCGGCTTCGCCCTCGGTGACGACCCGACGATCAAGATGTTCGGCCTCGGTCTGGCCACTGCCATCCTCGTCGACGCGACCATCGTGCGAATGGTCCTGGTACCGGCAACGATGCGGCTGCTCGGCGACGCCAACTGGTGGATCCCACGCGGGCTCGGTCGCCTGCTACCAGGCACTACACTCATGGTCTGTCCACGGCGCAGGCGGTGCCGCGACACAGCTCGGGAGGTGGGCGTTGGCGTTTCTCAGCGCCGCCTCGCTGATGGCAGCGACCATCGCGATGGGGCTGATGGCCGGGGTCTTCGGCCTCTACCTGCACACGATCATGCCAGGTCTCGGACGCACCGATGACCGCACGTTCGTGGCCGCGTTCCAGCAGATCGACCGGGCGATCATCAATCCGTGGTTTCTGACGAGCTACCTGGGCGCGCTGGTGTTCACGCTGCTCGCCGCAGCGTTCCACCTCGGCGAGCGGAGGCGGTCCGTACTTCCCTGGATCCTGATCGCGCTCGTGCTGTATCTCGCGGTGTTCATCATTACCTTTGCGGTCAACGTCCCGCTCAACGACGCCCTCAAGGCGGCCGGCGATCCGCACCAGATCTCGGACCTGGCCGGAGTGCGCGAGCGGTTCGACGAGGCCCTCTGGGTGCGCTGGAACCTGGTTCGCACGCTCGCCTCAACCGTCGCGTTTGGATGCCTCGCGTGGGCCCTTGTCGTCCACGGCGGGAGCACCTGACCCGGCAACGGCCGCGGCGAGGAGTTGGATGGCTTCTGGCGGAGGGCCCGTGTGTTCTGTCCCTAGGGTGCTCCATCACGTCCCGGCAAGAGCCTCACCGGACCGCCTGTCCCACCCGTGAAAGGGCGAGCGGTCACCCGCGGCCCAGGCCTCCCGGAGCCCCGGCGTGCTCAGATCCCAGTCCGGGCGGATCTCGCTCGTGGCCGCGCGCAGGTCATGCCAGAGGTCGTCGACCGACGGGCGACCCCAGAACCAGTAGCCGTTGTAGATGCTGTGGACGACCAGTCCGGGCTTGAGCACGAGCGTGTGCGGGATCATCGGGTCGTGCTCGGGGTCGGTGTACTCCTGGATGTCGAGGTCCTTCTGGATGATCCGCCCGGGGTCGGACAGGAAGGTCCACTGGGCGCCGACCGAGGCGCGGAACTCCTGCAGGGTGTGGTGCTCGTCGGTGGCGATCGTGACGATCTGGGTGTAGGCCACCGCGATCTTCGACTGGAACGCCGCCAACTCGAGGTGCTGCTGGTGCTCTTTGGGGCAGTAGTGGCCGCGCGCTAGGGTGAGGATCATCGGATCCCTGCCCTGCAGCTCGCTGAGCGTGCGGACGGTGCCGGTGTGGTCGGGCAGCGCGTAGTCAGGGAAGATGCCGCCGGGGGTGATGTCGGAACGCATGGGATGACCGCCTCTCATGTGGCGTCGCGGGCGCGACCTGCACGGTGTTCATGTCGGCTCTCGCCTTGCAGCACGACGTCCTCCAGTAGCCCTGGCTTGCCCGGGCTGGCGGGCGGCGGTGATCTGGGCGTGGAGCGCTTTCAGGGCGGCGACGTAGATCTCTGAGAAGGTGGGGAAGGGCTGGATGACATCGCGCAGCACCTCCAGCGGCACGCGGGCGCGGATGGCCAGCGTGGCCTGCTGCAGCCACTCGCCGGCCTCGGGGCCGAGCGCGTAGCCGCCGGTCAGCCGCTCGCCGTCGCTGAGCAGGGTCAGGAAGCCGTTGGACTCGGCGTAGGCGCGCGTGTAGGTGGCCGTCTTGGCCACTTCGGACAGTGGGGTGGTCGCGCTGAACCGGGCCTCGGCCGCGCCGACTGCGGCCGCTTGCGGGTCGGTGTAGACCACGTCCGGCACGGCCTGGTAGCTGGCCTCGCGCGGCTCGCCGAGAATGTTCGCGGCGACGACCTCGCCCTGGTACTTGCCGACGTGGGTCAGCAGCCGCACGCCGGTGACGTCCCCGATGGCCCACAGCCGCTCCCCGGCGCACAGCTGCGCGTCGACGGTGATGCCGTGCCCGTCGGCCTGCACGCCGACCGTCTCCAGGCCGAGCCCGTCCACCCGCGGACGCCGGCCCGTGGCGAGGAGCAGGCGGTCACCGCGCAGCTCGCTGCCGTTGTCGAGGGCCAGGACGTAGTCCTCCCCATCCCGCCGCGCGGCAGTCGCGTGCACGCCGAGGACGAGTTCGACGCCGTCGCGGCGCAGGACCTCGCCGAGCGCCTCGCCCAGCGGCGCGGGCTCGCGGGCGAGCACATGCGCGGCGGCCTCGACCAGGGCCACCTCGCCGCCCAGACGCCGTACGGCCTGCGCCATCTCGGCGCCGACGGGCCCGCCGCCCAGGATGAGCAGGCGCCGCGGGATGGCCTTCATGCCGGTTACCCCGCGGTTGGTCCACACTCCCCGCAGCTCGGACAGGCCCGGGATCGGCGGCACGACCGGATCCGAGCCGGTGGCCACGACCACATGCCGGGCGGTGTGCCGCACGCCGTCGACCTCGACCACGCCTGTCCCGGCCAGCCGGCCGCTGCCGCGCAGCAGGTCGATGCCGTTGCCCGCCAGCCAGCGTTCCTGGCCGGCGTCCGAGTAGTCCGAGACCATGAAGTCACGCCAGGCCAGCGCCGCCTCGGCGTCGACCTGCGCGCTGGCCGCAGCCTCGCGCGCCTGGTGCACCGCCTCGCCGGGGCGCAGCAGCGTCTTGGACGGGATGCACGCCCAGTACGAGCACTCGCCCCCGACCAGCTCACGCTCGACCAAGGCGACATGCAGGCCGCCGCCGGCCAGCTCACCGGCGCAGTGCTCGCCCGGCGAGCCGCCGCCCACGACGATGACGTCGTAGTCGCTCATCTGTCCGCCCCCGGCCGGCCCTGGCCGCGGCGCCCTGACCGGTCGGCGTCCTCCCGCCACCCGAGCGCCTGGTAGAAGCTCTTGGCCCGGTCCACGTCGGCGACGGGCCCTACCACAACCTCGAGCTTCATGTCCATGAGCTCGGCTCCTCCCTTGATGTCGGTGACCTGTGTCAACGCCACCGGGCTGGTCCGGTACCACCGGCGCTGGTGCTGGCGTCAGACTCGCGCCCCTCGTCGTCGAAGTCCAGGGGCGCATAGCCGATCGCCGGCGTGGTCATTGAGCGTCCTGACTTGCCGGTGATCGCCGGTGCAGCGGCGGTGGCCCAAGGCGAAGGCGCCCTGGATGACCAGTCCCTGCCAATCGAGGAATAATGAGACAGCCCGCCACCCCGCCGGGTTCGGGTCCGCAAGCAAAGATCCGTACTCAAGAAGCATGGCAGCGTCGTGCTGTGCGGGTCGGTCGGCAGCGATGCCCGCCCGGACGATCCCGACGCGTCGCCCACCCCAGCGCGCCCGACCAGGAGTAGACGACCGGAGAGGTCATGAGCGAACAGGACCACCAGGTCGCCGTCATCACCGGAGGCTCCCAGGGCATCACCAAGGGCGGCCTCGCCTCGGCCACCAAGTCACTGGCCGTCGAGTACGCCTCCCGCGGCATCCGGGTCAACGCTGTCGCACCGGGCATCATCCAGACCCCGGTGCATCCGCCGGAAACCTACGGCACCGACGCGCTCGCCGGCCGGCTCCCCCCACTCGGGCACGTGGGCCAGGTCAGCGACATCGTCAACGGCATCCTCTTCCTCGAGTCATCGCCGTTCATTACCGGTGAGATCCTGCACATCGACGGCGGCCAGATCGCCGGCCACTGACCCGGCGCTAGCGACGTGGATCCGCGCCGGGTGATCCGTTTGACCACCGCCTCGGTGAGGATGCCGCCCGAGCTCCGGTGGGTCGCTCGGTGGGTGGCGTCGCGCCGAGGCTCCCGCGCCTCAGGGGTGCTAGACGGGTGGTTCGACGTCGTCGTAGACGCGGGCCGCGGCCAGCAGTCCGTCCGGGCCGCGCTCGTAGACCCCGACTCCCGCCTGGGGCGGCAGGTCGTGGCAGCCCCAGCGGACGCAGTTGTATTCCACGGCGCAGCGCACGCCGTCGTCGGTCACGGAGCAGTGCTCGAGGCCGACGCCGCCGCCTGCGCTGAAGCACATGGCGAAGAACGAGCGGAGCTCAGCGGTGCCCCGGTGCTCGTAGTGCGGGCCGATGGGCTCCCGGAAGTACCCATCCGGCGCGAAGGTGTCCACTACCGCGTCGGCGTCACCAGCGCCCAGCGCGGCCTGGTAACGGCCGACGACATCACCGGGGTGAACGTGCCCGGGCTGGAGTATGGGAGGCCTGACGTGGCGCCGTCCGTCGACCGGCCATTGGCTGCAGTAGGTGCGGAACACCACCGACCGATCGTCGGGGGACTCGGCGACGACCGCCACCGGCCAAGCCAGCTCACGCCCGTCGTCGGGCAAGTGGGCCAGGAGCTCCACCACGGCCCGCCGGCCGACACACGTGGACGCCACTGTCTCGATACGGGCGTGGCGCTCGGCCAGCCAGGACTGATTCTGGCTGACGAACTGTCGCAGCTGCTTGTGGCCGCGGATCTCCCCTGCGCGGGGGTCGTAGACCACCACCTCGCCGGGCCACACAGTCTCCAGAGCGTGGGTGTCACCCTTGTTCAGTGCGGTGAAGTACTGCCCGACAGGATCGGCCTGACCGGTGGCACGAGTCTGCCTGCGCGCCAGCTCCACGGCACTGGCGAAGTCCGGAAACCACGGCATCTCAGCCCCCTGCTCCCTTGTCGGCCAACCAGTTCTCGGCAGACTGCCGTCCTTGGTCCGCCGCCAACCTACTAGTTGTCGGGCCCGAGCCAGTGTGCATCGTCCGCGAGGCCGACCTGGCCTGGACCAGCGCTGCGACCCGCGCCGTGTCGGCCGAGCTGACCCGGCCACGACCGTCCGGCCGGCGGGGGCCGGAGTACCTGGCACCGCTCGTCGCCACCAGCGCCGTCGCCGCTGACGACGACCACGGCCGGGCGCGCGGAGCCGTGGTCCAGGCCCACCGACCCCGCACCGACCGGTAGGGTCGCAGGACCCTACCGACCGGTGCGGCCGGGACTGTCCACTCTGGTCAGCTCACTGTGAGTCGTCGTCTCCCGGCCGGATGGTGAGGCTGCCGCTGAGTTGGATGTTGCGGGACGAGCTTCCGACGAGCACCGCGACTCGACCGGTCGGGGTCACCCAGCGGTCCGCCTGACTGTCCCAGTAGGACAGCGACAGCCGGTCCAGGGACACGGTCACGGTGCGGCTCTCGCCGGGCTGGAGGGCGACCCGGGCGACGCCGGCGAGCTGCTTGACCGGGGTCGGCAGGCTGGTGGGTAGCCGGCCGACGTAGACCTGCGCGACCTCGGTGCCGGTCCGCGATCCGGTGTTGGTCAGGGTGAACCGTACCCGCGGGATGCCTTCCTCGCCGCCGATCACCCGCAGGTTGCGGTAGCCGAAGGTGGTGTAGGAGAGGCCGTAGCCGAACGGGAACAGCGGCGTGATCCCCTGCTGGTCGTACCAGCGGTAGCCGACGAAGATCCCCTCGCTGTAGTACTCCTGGCCGTTGACGCCGGGGTAGCGCAGCGGCGAAGTCGCCGTCGGGGCGTCGGACTCCCGGGCCGGGAACGTGACCGGCAGCTTGCCGCCGGGCACCGCGGCGCCGATCAGCAGGTCGGCGGTGGCCGGCCCGCCTTCCTGGCCGGGATACCACGTGTCCAGGATGGCCGGGACGTCGTTGACCCACGGCATGAGGACCGGGTAGCCGCTGTTGAGCACGACCACGGTGCGCGGGTTGGCCCGGGCCACCGCCTCGATCAGCGCGTCCTGCTCGTCCGGCAGGGTCAGGGTGGGCTGGTCGGCGCCCTCGGTGCCCTCCATGTAGGCGAAGACCACGGCGGTGCGGGCCGCCGCGGCCGCCGCAGCCGCCGCGGCCAGGTTGGCCTGCCGCTGCTGCGGGGTCACCCAGGCCAGCCGGATCTGCACCGGGCCGCTGCTGGCCTCGATGAACGGCGGGAACGCCGGGATCGGCGCCGCGTTGACCGAGATCGTGTGCGGTCCAGCGGTCAGGTTGAGGTGAACGTAGGAGTTCGTCAGACCGTCGGTGGTCCGGTGCAGGGTGGTGCCCAGCAGGGCCAGGATCCCGCCGGTGATGACCGGCGTTCCGTCGACCGTGAGCGACGCCCCGGTGCCGGCGGTCTGCACGGCGAGCAGGTAGTCCCCGGTGGTCGGCGCGGTCAGCGTGCCGGTCCAGGCGGCCTGGGTGCCTTCCGGCAGCGCGCGCGGGCCGACGAAGTCGACGTTCGGGTCGATCTGGGTCGCACCGGTCACGGTGTTGGTGCGCAGCAGGCCGTGCTGCCCCGGCGCCGGGTTCGGCGGGGTCAGCGCGGAGCTGGGCACCGCCACCCCCTGCAGGTCCCGGCCGACCGCGAAGGTGACGTTCCCCGCCGCTCCGGCGCGCTGCCGCAGCGCCTCCAAGGGGCTGATCTCCCGGTCGGTGACGCCGACGACCCGGGAGCTGCCGCCGCCGCCCACCAGCAATATCCGGGCGGTCGTCCCGATCACCGCCAGCGAGCCCAGGTCGGCCTGGCCCAGCGGCAGTGTCCCGCCGCGGTTGCGCAGCAGCACCGCGCCGTCCTCGGCGACCCGCCGAGCCTCCGCGGCGTCGGCCAGCTCTGGGAACGGCGGGACCGGCCGGTTCACCACGGTGCCGCCGGTCGGCGAGGCGTGCGCGAGCAGGCCGAAGCGCTGCATCGTGGTCAGGATGTGCCGCACCGCCGCGTCCAACGCCGACATCGGCACCGCGCCGCTCTGGATCAGGGCCTTCAGCTCGTGGAAATGGGTGCCGAAGAACTCGATGTCCAGCCCGGCCTGCAGCGCCGGACCCGCGCTGTGGTTCGCTCCGTAGTCGGACACCACGAACCCGGTGAACCCCCACTGGTGCCGCAGGATGTCGGTGAGCAGGGTGGGGTTCTCGCAGGCGAACTTCCCGTTCACGGAGTTGTACGAGCACATCACCGAGCCGGTGTGCGCCGTGCGCACCGCCGCCTCGAACCCGCGCAGCTCGATCTCGTGCAGCGTCCGCTCGTCCACGTTGACGTTGATCGTCTGCCGCTGGTTCTCCTGGTTGTTCTCGGCGTAGTGCTTCGCGGTCGCGATCACGCCCTCGCCCTGGATCCCGCGGGTCTCGGCGGTGACCAGCCGGGCCATCAGGAACGGATCCTCGCCCAGCGTCTCGAAGTTCCGCCCCGCCTGCGGCACCCGCACCAGGTTGAGCATCGGGGCGAAGATCACGTCCTGATCCCGCGCCCGCGCATCCCGGCCCAGGACCTGGCCGTACTGCCGCGCGAACTCCGCGCTGAACGTCGCGGCCAGCGCTACCGGCGCCGGCATCGCCGTGGTCGGCAGGTTCATCCGTACCCCGGCCGGGCCGTCGGTGAACGTCAACGCCGGGATGCCCAGCCGCGGCACGCCCGGGATGAACCCGACCCCGATCAGCCGGTCGGTCGTCGGCGGCGGGGACACCCCGTCCGGCCAGCCGTTGACCATCCCCAGCTTCTCGTCCAGGGTCATCGCCTGGACCAGCGCGGCGACCAGGGTGGAGCCCTGAGCCGCCGAGTGCTGGGCCAGCCCCGCCGTGGCCGGGCCGCCCGCTGCCGCCGGCGCCGGACCCGCCGCCAGGCAGGTCACCGCCGCGGCCAGCGCCGCCACGATCGACCACCGTCTACGCCCACGAGACATCGCAGGCACCTCCCTCGCGAGTGCAAGCGCACCGCGACCGGAGGTACCCGTCCGACAAGCCGCGCACACCCTCGACCGGTCCGGCCCCGGCGGGCCGGCTGACCGGCGTCCACCGCGTGGTACCCGGAGCGTGCCGTCGGCGCGCAGTGACGCGATCTCCAGCCCTTCTGCGGTCCACTGATGCGGGGAGCTCGTCGCTCGTCCACGTGCTCAACGGCGGGTCTCTCCGGGGTAGGGCGGTGTGCCGGGGCCGGAAGGTCAGCCCTATCGACACCGGTAACGCCAGGGCCTCCCAGCATTCAGCCGTTGTCGAGATCTTCGGAGGTGGCTGCCATGCGTGTGCTGTGCATCCGACGGCCGTCGGCGTAAGCGATCGTCCGGTCAGGCCGGCCCGCTCGCCGGCTGGGTCGCTGTCCGGCGCTCGGTCGGCCGGAACGTGGTCAGGTGATGCCGCGGCCGCGGCCAGGTCGCACCCCGGCGGTGCGCCGAGTGATCTTGGTACCCCGGCGCGGCTCGGCGTGCTCGGTTTCGTTGTCCGCGGCCCAGCCCTCGCGCAGCTTGATCTTGCGCTCGTGCCAGCGTTGGAGCACGCCCGGCATCTCCTCCTGGAGGAACTCGAAGAAGGCGAGCGTCTCGGCCATGCGCAGGCCGGCGGGAGTGTCTGGGCCGAGCACCTCGACTCCCTCCCGGATGCTGCTCTCCCATCGGGCCATCAGTCGTTCGCGCCGGATGGCCGCCTCGTACCAGACGTCGTCATGCACCCGGTAGAGGTCCCGACGCGAGCCGGGCTCACGCTCCCGGCTGGCCAGGTTGAGCTGGATGAGGTACCGGACCGCGGCGGAGACCGCGGCGGGGCTGACCTGGAGCAGCTGGGCCATCTCGGCCGCGGTCAGGCGGCCGGAGTCGGTGGCGAGCAGGCCGACGAAGACGCGGGCCGGCATGCGGGCCATCCCCGCCTCCTCGAGCACAGCGGCGAAGCGCTCGATGAACCGCAGCACCGCCGGGGCGTCACGCCTCGCCGCCCGTGTGTCGGCCACCTCGACGCCACCCCCTTGGCCCGTCCCATCGTGATCTATTCAAGATACTAACGCTCTAGTAACTTCAAGAAGTCGTGAAGGAAGCGTAGCCTACCCGCCATGGGATCCGCGATCTCGATCTCCGGTCTGTCCAAGTCCTTCGGCCGGACCCGCGCGCTCGACGGTCTGGACCTCACGGTCGACACCGGCGAGGTGCACGGTTTCCTCGGCCCGAATGGCGCCGGCAAGACGACCACGCTCCGGATACTGCTCGGCCTGCTGCGCGCCGACGCCGGGACCGCGCGGTTGCTCGGCGGCGACCCGTGGCGCGACGCCGTCGCGCTGCATCGCAGGCTCGCCTACGTTCCCGGCGACGTCACGCTGTGGCCTACCCTGTCCGGTGGCGAGGTGATCGACCTGCTCGGGCGGCTGCGCGGCGGGCTCGATCAGAAGCGCCGGGCCAGCCTGCTGGAGCGGTTCGACCTCGACCCGACGAAGAAGGGCCGGGCCTACTCGAAGGGCAACCGGCAGAAGGTGGCGCTGATCGCCGCGCTGGCCTCGGATGTCGAGCTGCTCCTGCTGGACGAGCCGACCGCGGGCCTTGACCCGCTGATGGAGGCCGTCTTCCGCGACTGCATCACCGAGGAGCGGCACAACGGCCGCACCGTGCTGCTGTCCAGCCACATCCTCGCCGAGGTGGAGGCTCTGTGCGATCGGGTCAGCATCATCCGCAAGGGCCACACGGTCGAGACCGGCACGCTCGCCGAATTGCGGCACCTCACCCGGACCTCGATCTCGGCCGAGCTGGCTCGCCCACCGTCCGGGCTGGCCGAGCTGCCCGGTGTACACGACCTCGACATACACGGCACCCGGGTGCGCTGCCAGGTCGATAGCGACAAGCTGGACGAGGTGCTCCGGCGGCTGGTCGCCGCCGGGGTACGCACCCTGGTCAGCCAGCCGCCCACGCTGGAAGAGCTGTTCCTCCGACACTACGAGGACGAGGTGCCCCCAGCACAGGCCGAGGCAGCGGTGTCCGTATGACCTCCCTGACGCACACCGGGACGCTGGTCCGGCTCGCGCTGCGACGGGACCGCATCATGCTGCCGGTCTGGATCTACGCGCTGACCGCGGCGGTGCTCTCCACCGCGTGGGCCTTCCGCAGTCTCTACGCGACGCCCGAGTCCCGGGTCCAGCTGGCTGCCAGCGTCGGCCGCAACGGTTCGCTGCGCGCGCTGTACGGCCCGCTGTTCGATCCGAGCTCTATCGGCGGGCTGACCGCGTGGCGCATCGAGGTCTTCGGGGCCGCGCTGGCCGGGCTGATGAGCCTGGTCGTCGTGGTCAGGCACACCCGCGCCGAGGAAGAGGCGGAACGGCTCGAGCTCGTCGGTTCGGGCGCCGTCGGCCGTCGTGCACCGCTCACCGCGGCCCTGATCACCGCATGCGGAGCCAACCTCCTGGTCGCGCTGCTGGTGGCCGCCGGTCTGATCATCCTCGGGCAGAACGCGGTCGGGTCGCTCGCGCTGGGACTCGCGCTGGCCGCCGCCGGAATCATGTTCGCCGCGCTCGCGGCCGTCGCCGCGCAGCTGACCGAGAGCAGCCGGACGGCCACCGGGATCGCCGGCGCCGCGCTCGGCCTCAGTTACCTGCTGCGGGCCGCGGGTGACGCGGCCGGCGACGGCGGCGCGTCCTGGCTGTCCTGGCTGTCTCCGCTCGGGTGGACCGAGCAGATCCGTCCGTTCGCCGGCGAGCGCTGGTGGGTGTTCGGGCCCGTGGCCGTCGTCGTGGCCGTCCTGGCCGGCGCGGCGTACGCCCTGGCGGCGCGGCGGGACCTCGGCGCCGGCTTCTTGCCCAGTCGGCCCGGTCCCGCTCAGGCCGGCCCTGGCCTGCGCAGCCCCCTCGCGCTGGCATGGCGGCTGCAGCGGGGCACGCTGCTGGGCTGGACGGGTGGCTTCCTGGTGGCCGGCGCGGTCTTCGGCGGCATCGCCGAGGGCGTCGCGGACCTCGTCCGCGGTAACTCGCAGCTGGAGGATCTGGTGCGCCGGATGGGCGGAGAGCGGGGCATCGTCGACTCCTTCCTCGCATCCACCATGGGACTGCTCGGCATGCTCGCTGCGATCTACGCGACCCAGGCCACGTTGCGGCTGCGGGCCGAGGAAACCGGGCAGCGGGCTGAGCCGGTGCTGGCCACCGCGGTGAACCGGCCGCGGTGGGCCGGCAGCCACCTCGTTTTCCCGGCGCTCGGTACGGTCGTCCTGCTCATCGCGGCTGGCCTCACCGCGGGCGTCACCCACGGTCTGCGCACCCATGACCTGGGCAGGCAGGTCCCCACTCTGATCGAGGCCGCGCTCGTGCAGGCGCCGGCGGCCTGGGTGCTCGCCGCAGTCGCGGCGGCCATGTACGGGCTCGCGCCGCGGATCGCAGCTGCGAGCTGGGCGGTCTTGGCAGCCGTCCTGTTCCTCGGCTGGTTCGGCCCGGTGCTGCGACTGGACCAGCGGGTCATGGATGTCTCGCCGTTCACCCACATCCCGAAGATCCCCGGAGCCGCGCTGTCCGCCGCGCCGATGGCGTGGCTGGTCGCCATCACCGCGGCCGGGACGGCCGCCGGACTCGCCGGACTCCGCCGGCGCGACATCGGGTAGCCCGACGCGCGCCGCAGCGGGCGTCCGAAGGATGTCACCGTCGACAGTCTGCTGTTCGCGACGGCGTGGTTGCCGGGGCCGCCGGTCAGTCAGGCAGTTGTGGCGGGCGACCGTGCCGGCGGCGACGGGGACCGGCGTCGGCGCCTCGCGGCTGGGCGGGTCCGGGTCCGGACGGTCTCCTCGGCGAGCGCGATGGCGGTGGGCCCGGTGTCGCGGGCGTCGAGCACGGCGCCGGTGGAGTACAGGCCGTAGACGATCAGCAGGATCCGTTCAGCCACAGCGTGCGGGTTGGTCAGCCTGGCGCGGCTGGCCAGGCCGCGGAGTTGCCGGCGCAGCGCGGTGAAGTGCTCGACGGCTACCTGGTGGGCCGGGTTGGCCGGGTCCCGGTACTCGGCGTGGGTGTTGAGGAACGGGCAGCCTCGGTACCCCGGGTCGGAGACCTGGCCGGCCACGGCGCGAACGACGGCGACCAGTTGGCCGGCGGGGTCTCCCTCGGCCTGCTGGATCGCACCGACGATGATCGCTTTCCATTCCGCCCGGCAGCGTCGCAGATAGGCGACGACGAGGTCGTCCTTGCTGGCGAAATGGCGATACAGCAGGTTCTTCCCGCAGCCGCATTCGTCGATGATCTGCTGGAGCCCGACCGGGTGGACGCCGTGCTCGGCGAACAGTCGGGACGCCGTGTCCAGGATCCGGTCCCGCGTCCCGGGTGCGGGCTGTCGTGGCATCGAGCACCTCCTTGACGTAGCGCGCTCAGGTCGTAGTATATGGACCGATCGGTCCGGGACCGATCGGTCCGCTACGGATAGTGGGAGACCGCCGATGCGAGCCCTTCTCTTCGATCCCGAGGCGGTCGGACGCCTGCGGTTGGGCGAGGCGCCCGATCCGGTGCCGGCGCCGACGCAGGCACTGGTCCAGGTGGCGGCCATCTCGGTCAACTTCGCCGACGTGGCCTTCCTGGCCGACCGCTACCTTCCCGGCGCTGTTCCGGGTTTCGATGCGGCCGGGGTGGTCGTCTCGGCCGCCGAGGACGGCTCCGGCCCGCCGGCCGGCACCCGGGTTGCCACGTTTGGCGGTTCCGGCGGATGGGCCGCCCTGCGGGCGGTCGACACCGGCGAGCTCGCCGTGGTGCCCGACGGGGTGGACCTGGGTCTGGCGGCCGCGGTCCCGGCTGCCGGCGTGACGGCGCTGCGGGCGGTGCGCCGGCTCGGCTCGGTGCTGGGGCGCGGAGTCCTGGTCACCGGTGCCTCGGGCGGGGTCGGCCGGTTCGCCGTTCAGCTCGCGTCCAGGGCCGGCGGGTACGTGATCGCGTCGGTGGGCAGCCCGGAGCGCGGTGCCGGGCTAGCCGAGCTCGGCGCGGACGAGGTGGTGGTCGGCCTCGGTGGGGTCGGGCAACCGGTGTACGGAGCGCTCGACAACGTGGGCGGCCAGACCCTCGCCGAGGTCTACGCGCTGCTCGCGCCGGGCGGCTGCGTGCTGAGTATCGGGATGGCCTCCCTGCAGCCGACGTCGATCGACTTCGAGCAGGCCAGGATGCGCGCGGCCGGCACTCGAATCGAGGCGTTCGTGGTCGGTGCGGGCTTCGGTGCCGACCTGGCGTTCCTGCTCGGGCTGGTGGCCGCCGGCGACCTCGATCCGCAGGTCGGCTGGCGGGGGCCGCGGGAGAAGGCCGGTGACGCTGCCGCCGCGCTGCTCGGCCGGCAGGTGCGCGGAAAGGCCGTGCTGGAGGTGTCGTCATGACGGCCTTGGAAGGGCAGCGCGTCGTCGTGGTGGGCGGCACCAGTGGCATGGGGCTGGCGACCGTGCACGCGACCCTGGCGCAGGGTGCCGAGGTGGTTGCCGCCGGACGGCGTCCGGTCGCGGACCGCCAACCGATTGCGGGCGTGCACCAGCTCGAGGTCGACATCACCGACGAGGAGTCGGTGCGCGCGCTGTTCGACAAGGTCGGCGAGCTGGATCACCTGCTGGTGACCGCCACGGCCGGAGCTACCGGTGCCTTCCTGGACCAGGACCTCGCCGCGGCACGGTCGTTCATGGACGGCAAGTTCTTCGGCAGCTGGGCATGTGCCCGCTACGCCGCCCCCCGGCTGGCCGACCGAGGCTCCATCACGTTCGTCACCGGCGGCGCCGTCGTCCGGCCGCCAGCGCGCGGTTCGATGATCACCGCCGCGTTCGCCGCCGTCGAGGCGCTCACCCGCGCGCTGGCGATCGAGCTCGGTCCGCGGCGGGTGAACGCGATCCGGCCCGGCTACACCGACAGCGAGATGTGGCGGTTCCTGTCCGACACCGAACGGGACGACCTACGCGGCCGGGTCGCGGACGCGATGCCGGTCGGACGAATGGGCACCCCCGAGGACGTCGCCCACGCGGCCGTGTTCCTCATGACCAACCCACAGGTCACCGGCGCCATCCTCGAGGTGACCGGCGGCGAGACCCTGGTGAACACCCTGGACCGGCCGCGATGATCCTCGTCACCGGCGCGACCGGCAACGTCGGCGGCGAGCTCGTCCGCACACTCGCCACCGCCGGCCAGGCCGTGGGTGCTCTGGCCCGCGACCCGACCCGGACCGCGTTCCCCGCCGGCGTGCAGGTGGCCGCCGGCGACCTCGGAGCACCCGAGTCCCTCACTGCCGCTCTCGCCGGCGTTCGCTCGGTGTTCCTGCTCGGTGGCTTCCCCACCATGACCGACCTGCTGCGGCGCATCCGCGCCGCCGGCGCCGAGCGGGTGGTACTGCTCACCTCCCGCTGTGTCGTCGGCGGGAAGCCCGACAACGCCATCACCCGCAGGTGGCTCGACTCGGAGGCCGCCGTCCTGGACTCCGGTCTGCAGTGGACGATCCTGCGGCCTAGCGGCTTCCACTCCAACGCGCTGCGCTGGCTCCCCCAACTCAGCAATGGCGACATCGTCCAGGCGCCGTGGCCGGAGGTGCCCATCGCCTCCATCGACCCCGCCGACATCGCCGCCGTCGCCGCGGCCGTGCTCACCGAAGGCGGCCGGCAGAACACGGCGCTCAGCCTGAGCGGCCCGCAGCCGCTGACCCCCGGCGACCAGGTCGCAACGCTCGCCCGGGTGCTCGGCCGGCCGCTGCGCTACCAGCCGCTGTCCGACGACCAGGCACGCGCCCAGATGGCCGCCGACACCCCGGCCGAGGTCATCGACGCGTTCTTCCGCTTCTTCACCGCCGGAGAGTTCGACGACTCCACCGTCGAGCCCACCGTGCACGAGATCACCGGACACCCACCCCGCACCTTCGAGCAGTGGGCCACCACCCACCGACACCGGTTCGACGGCCTGCGGCGCCCGACGACGGAGGACTGATGACTCAACGATCCGGCGCCTTCTGGGACGCGGTCGAAGGGCGAGCGCCGCGTGCGGCGGCGACCAGCACGAGGTGGTCGTCGATCTCCACGTAGGGTGCGCTCAGAAGGGTTATCGAGGTCGGTCGTCACGAACCGACCGCGGATACCCTCCGTCCCTTCCCCGGACCGGACGACACGCCACCGATCACCGGGATCATCTAGTGCTCGGCGACGGTCAGCACGTCGGCGACCTTGCGGCGGGGAGTCGTCGGCGGGGCCCCGCCGGCGGGCGGCCAGCCCACCCGAAGGATCATCTGCGGGTGGTCCGGCCAGTCCATCAAGGTGCGCAGCCGTTCCCGGACGCCCGGCAGGTCGATCGCCTGGGTCAGCGCGGAGCTGGCCAGCCCGAACCGCTCGGCCTCCACGGAGAGCTGGACGTAGGCCTCGCCGGCTCGCAGTCGCGCTTCCGCGCTGTCTCCGGCGGTGAAGACGACCAGGTAGGCGGGCTCCTCGTCGACGGCTTCGGCGATGTGCTCGGTGCCGGCGGCGCCCAGCTCGAAGTCGCGCACCGGCACTTCGGTGTGCCGGGGGCTGCCGCCCGGGACATGCGGCACCGCGGACGGCGGCACGCCCTCTCCGGCCTGCTCGGCGTCCGGGCGCACCCAGCGGGCCAGCTCGGCCCGGTAGGCGTCGTCGCCGGCTTCGAGCTGGTCCGCCCAGGAAAAGACGACGGCCAGGTCGAGCCGCTCGCTGTCCCGAGTGATCACATGCGCGTACACGCCCGGTCCGGCGATCAGCCGGCGCAAGTCGTCCAGCAGCGCCTCCGGTACCGGTTCCGGCCGGAACGGCCGGCGCTCGGTGTGCCGGCGCTCGGCCGCATCCGCCACCGCCTGGGCAGCGTCGTCGGGCGCTCCTCGCTCGCCGATGCGGAGTCGAGCAAGCAAGTCGGGATCGTCCGGGTCGGGCAGCCGCTGGACATCGACCTGCCAGCCTGCGGCGGCGAGCGCGACCGTGGCCAGGTGCAGCGCGCCACCGCAGGACACCAGCAGTCCGCGGCCGTCGGGATCGATCGCCTCAAGTTGCCGGCTCCGGTCGGCGCGCAACTCCAGGGTGTCCCCGGCGAGCACCCATCGCCACGGCTGGGTGTTGTGGATGGACGGCGCCCGCACCGCGAGCTCGACAGCGCGTTCCGCGGCGACCCGGGTCGCCCGCGCCGGCAGGTCGGTCATGCCGACCATGCTAGTGTCCCGTATCAGAGATCTTCGCCGCCTTGTCGCGGCCCAGGCGGCGCTTCGCTGCGTGTGTGGGCGACCAGCCGTACCGTACCGACGACGTCGACGCGGCGGTCCCGTTCCACTGCGAGGAGGCCCGGACGCACGATGCGGTCCGGGCCTCCAGGACGATGGATCGGGTCGTGCTACCGCTCGACGGGAGCCGGCGTCCGCGCGCCCAGCCTTGGCAGGACCTCGCGGTCCGGGGCGACCCGCCGCATGTGCAGGAAGCCGAGCAGGGACAGCAGCAGGAAGACGCCCGCGCCGACGAACGCCGCCACCGCTGCGTACAGCGCGATCTGGCCGATCTTCCAGAAGGCGTAGGCGTTGAGCAGCAGGCCGCGCAGCGTCTCACCGCGGAAGATCGTCTGCACCTGTCCGGCGAGCTTGGTGTCGCTCGGGTTCGCCAGCGCCTTGGAGGGTGCCGGAGCCGGCCAGCCCTCTGGTCGGCACGACCCGGGCGACCCGGGCCGGGTACGGCTTGCCGTACAGGTAGAACGTCAGCGTGTCGCCGGCCTTGACGCCGAGCGCGGTCGCCAGGTCACGGTTGATCACTGCCTCGCCTCGGGCCGGCGTCGGTCCGCTGAGCCCCGACGCGCCGGGCCGGCCGCCGCCGAACGCCTCCGCCTGTCCGAAGTCGACGTCCCAGACGTTCACCTGCGGCTCGGCCTTCCGGTTCTGGCCGGCGCCGGCGACCGCGGCGGCCTGGTCGCCGTGCAGACTGAGCATCCCGTCGATGTCGGGATCGCCACGCATGAGGTCGATCCGGTTCGCCGCCATGTCGCCCTGGGCCAGCCGCAGGCTGGTGACCACCTCGTCGGTCGGGCCCAGGCTGGTGTAGGCGACCTGCTTGACCGAGAAGTTCAGGGTGTCGCCGACCACCAGGCTGCCGATGATGACCGCGGTGCCGAGGATCGAGCCGGCAACCACCAGCACCGCCTCCCGGCGGCGCCGGTAGAGCTGACGCACCGCGAGCTTGCGCAGGAACGGCCGACGCAGTCCGATGTAGACGGAGATGGCGACCGCGACGCCGAGCAGCACGGCCAGCGTGGGGGTGAGGTTCGGGTACACCGGGCTCAGCCTCCTGTCGGTAGCAGGCTGCGCTGGCTGTCCGGAACCCACTGCCCGTCGGCGACCTGCCGCTCGTCGGAGACGATCCGGCCGTCGCGCAGCCGCAGCAGCCGCTGGCAGGACAGGCCGATTCCCTGGTCGTGGGTGACCAGCACGATGGTCTGCCCCTCGACCCGGTTCAGCTCGTGCAGCAGTTCCATGATCTGCTCGGCCATCTGGGTGTCGAGGTTGCCGGTGGGCTCGTCCGCCCACACGATGGCTGGCCGGGAGACCAGCGCTCGGGCGATCGTCGCCCGTTGCTGCTCGCCGCCGGACAGCTCGTTCGGGCGGTGCCCCGTCCTGTGCCCCAGCCCGACCCGGCGCAGCATCGCCACCGCCTGGGCGCGGGCCGGCTTCGGCCGGACCCCGGCCAGCGGCAGCGGCAGCGGCAGTTCGACGTTCTCGGCCACCGTGAACACCGGGATGAGGTTGAACGCCTGGAAGATGAACCCCGTCGCCCTGGCCCGATGGGTGGTGCGCGCCGCGTCCGACACGGCGAACAGGTCGTGGCCATCGACCACCACCCGACCCGCGTCGATGTCGTCCAACCCGGACAGACAGTTGAGCAGCGTGGTCTTGCCCGACCCGGACGGGCCCATTACGGCCAGCAGCTCGCCGCGCTGCACGACCAGGCTCAGCTAGGCCAGCGCTTCGACCTCGACCTGGCCCGTCCGGTACACCTTGCGCACCCGATCGGCGACCAGCAGCGGCCGCCCATCGACCCGACTCGACATCTCCGACCTCCTCTACCCTCCGTCGGGGTGCCCGCTCCCCGCGTGTTCGCCGGCCATACGTCGCTACCGCGCCCCGCCCGTCGTCAGACCTGGCCTCCTCGCGGGCGTCGCTCTCATGGCGGCCGTCGCTCCCACGCTTCCGCGGCCGAATGCTGGGAACCAGAGGCGTACGGGCCATCCGGCGGGGGACGAAGGTCAGCGCGGTGCGCGTAGCCGAGATCCGCGGCCGGCGTGAGCCGGTGTGGCCGTCCTGATCCGACAGTCGCTAGAGGAATGTCGCAGTCGCTTGTCGCCGGACGTCGTCCAGCGTGTGCGCGACCCGTTCGCTGCCGTTCGTCGACCGCTCGCCGTCGTAGTGGGCGCGCACGACCGCGACCGGGCAGCCGGCGTGCAGCACGCACTGCAGGCTGACCGAACCCATCAGCAGCCCGCGGAACCCACCCCGCCCGCGGGAGCCGACCACCAGGAGGTCGGCGTCGAGCGACCGGTCGACGAGTGCGACCGTGGCCGGCGTGGTGGTCGCTACCACGTCGACGGTCAGTCCAGACCGATCCGGCAGCTCCTCGTCCACGACCTTCCGGGCCGCCCGTTGCGCGACCTGCAGCCGGTGACCTACGGCGGTCGTCACCGCCGCGCCGGGCCACAGGATGTCCGGGACGTCGAACGACGTGACCACGGTCAACGCGGCATTGCGCTGGCGAGCTTCCTCGGCGGCGAACCGCAGTGCGTGCCGGCTCGATGGGGAGCCGTCGACGCCGACAACGACCATGCGGCCTGCCGACCGCTCGTGCTCGTTCATGCCTCGCTCCTTCTCGGACTCGTGTCTTGCGACACGGTCAAGGCTGCGAGGTCGCGGATGCCGCGACCAGGGACCAAGTTCCCGGCCGGCGAGGTCTACGGTCCGTCCGAGGCGGGCCGAGTGGGTGCGGGCCCGCCCGATCGGGCCGGCCCGGTCAGGGGAGTGGGACCTCCCACACAAGCCTGGTGCCGCTCCCCTCCGGTCCGGACCGGAGTCGCATGTCCCCGCCGAGCGCGGCGGCTCGGTCGGCCAGGTTGCGCAGCCCGCTGCGGCGGCCGTCGGCGGGGATGCCGACGCCGTCGTCGGTGATCTCGATGCGGAGTGTGTCGCCGGCGGTGACGGCGACCGACGCGGTGCGGGCTCGGGCGTGCCGGACCAGGTTGGACAGCGCTTCCCGGATCACGGCGAGTGCGTGGGTGGCGACCTCGTTCGGCACCAGGGTGTCCACCGGTCCGGTCACCGACACCGCAGGCGTGATGCCGCGGTCGGCGGTCACCTCGCCGACCACGGCAACCAGCCGCTGGTGCAGTCCGGTGGTCTGGGCGGGGCCGGCTTGCAGCGCGAAGATTGTCGAGCGAATGTCCCGGATGGTCTGGTCGAGGTCGTCCACGGTGCGCTGCAGCTTGGCCTGCAGGGCCGGCGAGCCGACTTGGCGGGTCATGCCCTCCAGCGCCAGGCCGCTGGCGAACAGCCGCTGGATGACGTGGTCGTGCAGGTCGCGGGCGATCCGGTCGCGGTCTTCGTAGACGGCCAGTTGCTGCTCGGCGTGCCTGGCTGCCGCCAGCTGCAGGGCCACCGCTGCTTCCCCGGCGAACGCCCTGGTCAGGGCGACCGTCGCCGGGTCGAACGAGGGCCGGCCGGCCCGGTTCGCGGCGATCAGGGTGCCCAACGCCTTGCCTCCGCCGGAGAGCGGCACGAACATGCCCGCCCGGTGGCCGGTCACACTGGGCGGCTTGGCCAGGCTGGGCTCCTGGTCCAGGTCGGCGACGGTGGACGGGTTGCCCGACCGGAACACCTGCCCAGCGACCGACCCATCCATCGGCAGCCGAGCGCCCCGGAACGCGTCAGCCTCCGCGCCGACCGCGACCGTGATCAGCAGGCTCTCGTCGGCCGCCTCCGGATCCGGTATCGCGATCATCGCCGTGTCCGACTCGGCCAGCTCGCGGGCCCGGGCGGCGACCTGGGTCAGCGCATCCTCGGCGGCCACCCCGGACAGCAGCGAGGTGGTGATCTCGCCAGAGGCCTCCAGCCACCGCTGCCGGCGTCGGCCCTCCTCGAACAGCCGGGCGTTCTCCACTGCCACCCCGGCGGCCGCGGCCAGCGCCTGCACCACAGCCTCGTCGTCGGCGGTGAAGTCGCCGCCGCGCTTCTCGGTGAAGTAGAGGTTGCCGAACACCTCCTCGCCAACGCGCACCGGAACACCGAGGAAGCTGCGCATCGGCGGATGGTTCGGCGGGAAGCCGTACGACGCGGGGTGGTCGGCCAGGTCGTGCAGCCGCACCGGCCGTGGCTCGGTGATGAGCAGGCCGAGGATGCCGTGGCCTTCGGGCAGGTGCCCGATCAGCCGCCGGGTGGGCTCGTCGATCCCGGTGTAGACGAACTCGACCAGCGTCCGGTCCGAACCGATCCTCCCTAGCGCCCCATACCTGGCGTCGACCAGTTCGGTGGCCGCCTGCACGATGCGGCGCAGCGTTGCCGGCAGCTCGAGCCCAGCGCCGACCGCCATCACGGCGTCCAGCAGGCCGTGCAGTTGATCCCGCCGGCTGGCGATCTGGCCCAGCCGCTCGGTCACCTCGGCAAGCAGCTCGTCCAGCCGCAGGGCCGACAGGCCCGCAGTCGGCTGCCGGTCGCGACGGTCCGCAACCGCAGCCGGCTCAGCCTGCTCAGTCATCGCGCACACTCCGGTTTACCAGGACGCTCACCAGAATTCTGCACCGCTGGCCGGGGCGCCCGGGCCGCCGGGCATCTGCTGTCCCCGATCGGGGGTGGTCGTGGCAGTCACACCCCTGAACGCGTTGCGCTTCACCGGCCACCACACGTCACGGGAGCAGTACGTCGGCGATCGGCCGGCGCGGGGTCGGCGGCGGCAACGGCCCGGCCGGGTATCCCAACCGCAGCACGACCTGCGGCCATCCAGCCAGCCGCAGCTCGTCGCGAAGCCGCTGCCGCAACGGCGGTATCTCGACGGGCTGGTTGAGCTGCGAGCTGACCAACCCGGCCGAGCTGGCGGCCAGCAGGACCCGCATCAACGCCTGCCCACCGACCAACCAGTCCACCGGGCGATCGGTGTCGGTGCTGAGCACCGCAACCAGCGGATGCTGCTCCAGCGGACCGGCCGCCGCCGGCGCCGGCTGGCGGTCCCGCCCGCCACCGAAGTCACGCAGCGGGAACGGGGCGGCATGGCCGGCTACCGCGGAGACACCGAACGCCTCGGCCGGCACTCCAGCGCCGGCGCTGAGCACCTCAGCCGAGGTCCAGGTGGCCAGCTCGGCGCGATAGGCCGGGTCGGCCTGCTGCTGCCGTTCCGCGGCCAGGACCAGGTCGGCCACCCCGCGGCGCTCGCCCATCGTCTCTACCCAGCGCAGCTCCGTCCCCTCGGCCTCGGCGTGCTCACCGAGCGCGACCCGGACCGGCACCGGCACCCCGTCGTCGGTGAAGGGCGTGCGGACGCTGCGGCGGTGCTGCAGTTGGGCCAGCAACTGCTGCTCGGTCGGCGTCGGGTCGCGCGAGCCGACCGCCTCCAGCCGGGCGGCCAGGTCGGGCTGGTCTGAGTCGGGCAGCAGCCGCACTCGGCAGGCGCAGTGCAGGTCGCCGAGCGTCAACCGGAGCGCGAACAGCGCCGCGCCCAGGCCGAGATACATCTGCCGGCCATGAGGGTCGGCGACCGGCAGGTGCCGACCGCGGTCGGCGTACAGATCCACGCTCGCCGGCGCCACCCCGAGCCGCCACGGCTGGGCGTTGTGCAGCGACGGCGCCCGGCCGGCGGCGGCGGCCAGCCGTTCGGAATGCCGGACCAGGTCGGACACCGCCGAGTCGACCATCTCAGTCACCTCACCCTTCACTCTCCGTCCAACCGGGACGGACCGAGCCGTGCGAACGAGTTGGCCGCCGGGGGAGACTTCTGCACATCGACCCGTCTTCGCCGCACGAGTCTTCGAGCGCATGGTGGGCCGCGCGCCAGCCCTGCGGTTAGGGCCGAACGCCGCGGCTGGACGGGGCCGTTGGGCCCTGGTCGGTCTCCGTTACGGCGGACCTTCGCCACTGCCGGCCGGCGAACCTGACGCTGTCTGCCGGCGCAGCCCGAACTGTCGCTGGCCCCGAGGCCCCGCGGCGCTGGCGGCCAGGGTCGAAGGTCCCACGGCGTGGAGACCTGAGGACATGGCCCGGCAGCCGGCGACCGGCTAGCGTCGTCTGCCTGAGCCGCATGCCGGGCACTATGCCGATGCCCGGTTTGAGATCTCTGGGGTGATATCGGACGTGGAAGGCGCCGCTATTCGGGTGTTCCTGGTGGACGACCACGAGGTGGTCCGGCGTGGCGTGGTGGAGTTGTTGCACGCCGAGCCGGACATGCAGGTGGTCGGGGAGGCGTCTACCGCGGTCGAGGCGCTGAGCCGGGTGCCCGCGGTGCGCCCCGACGTCGCGGTGCTGGACGTGCGGTTGCCGGACGGCGACGGGGTGAGCGTATGCCGCGAGCTGCGGTCCCGGATGCCGGACCTGCGCTGCCTGATGCTGACCTCGTTCGCCGACGACCAGGCCCTGTTCGATGCGATCATGGCCGGTGCCGACGGCTACGTGCTCAAACAGATCCGGGGCGCGGACTTGGTCGGCGCGATCCGGACTGTCGCCAGTGGGCAGTCGCTGCTGGATCCGCGGGCGACCGCCCGGGTGCTGGACCGGATGCGGCAGGCCGCCACGGTGAAGGACGACCCGCTGGCCGTGCTGTCCGATCAGGAGCGGACGGTGCTGGACCTGATCGGTGAGGGGCTGACGAACCGGGAGATCGGCCAGCGGATGTTCCTGGCCGAAAAGACGATCAAGAACTACGTCTCGCACCTGCTGGCGAAGCTGGGTCTGCAGCGGCGTACCCAGGCCGCGATCCTGGCCACCGAGCACCGCCGGCCGGGTGCCGGGCCGACAGACCAGTAAGTACTCGGACCGTCGGCGGTCAGCGGAGCCGGCGGACCAGTGGGTCGGCCAGCAGGGCGGCGCCCGGGCGCGCCGGCGGCCGCACGCCGACGTCGCCACCCACCCGCGCCTTGAGTTGCTCAGGCGTGCCCTGGGCGACGATGCGCCCGTGGTCGATGACAGCGATGCGATCGCACCACTCGGCCTCCTCCATGTAATGCGTGGTCATGAAGATGGTGGCGCCGGCGAGGGCCCGCACCTCCCGCAGGTGGTCCCACACTCGTGCCCTGGTCTGCGGGTCGAGCCCCAAAGTCGGCTCGTCGAGGAAGAGCACCTCGGGCGCGTGCAGGATGCCGCGGGCGACCTCCAGGCGGCGCTTCATACCGCCGGAGAACGTCTTCACCGGAGCGCCGGCTCGATCCGCCAGGCCGACGGTCTGCAGACACATGTCGATGCGCTGGCGCCGCGCCGCCCGAGGAACGCCGTAGACCCTAGCGTGAAACATCAGGTTCTCGCGAGCCGTGAGCTGATCATCCAGCGAGGGGTCTTGGAACACCAGCCCGACGCGGGCTCGCACCTCATCGGGGTCGGTCGCCACGTCGTGACCGGCGACGATCGCGGTGCCTGCGGTCGGCGCGGCCAGCGTGCACAGCACGGAGATTGTTGTGGACTTCCCGGCGCCGTTGGGACCGAGGAACCCGAAGATCTCGCCGCGCCGAACTCGGAGGTCGACACCTGCCACCGCCACCAGGTCGCCATGGCGCTTGACCAGCCCGCGCGCCGTGATGACGGCCTCGCCCCGGTCGGCGGGGGGTTCCTCGGCGCCGGGCGGAGATCCCGGCGCCACCGGACTCATGCGACATCCTCAGTGGACAGTCAATGCGATCCGGGACAAGGAGGCGGCGCTGCACCAGGCCACCGGCGCGGAGATCGCGGTCACCGGCGAGACCGCCCTGAACATCGACGTCTCCGACAAGATCGGCGGCGCCCTGCTGCCCTACCTGGGCATCATCGTCGGGCTGGCCGTGCTGCTGCTCATGCTGGTGTGCCGGTCGGTGCTGGTGCCCCTGAAGGCGACCCTGGGCTTCCTGCTCAGCATCGGCGCCACCTTCGGCGCTGTGGTCGCGGTCTTCCAGTGGGGCTGGCTGGGCGACATCATCGGCGTCACGCAGACCGGGCCCATCATGAACCTGCTGCCCGTCCTGCTGGTCGGCATCCTGTTCGGCCTGGCCATGGACTACCAGGTCTTCCTGGTCACCCGGGTGCGCGAGGAGTACGTGCACGGAGCCGATGCCCGCTCGGCGGTCGTCTCCGGCTTCCGGCACGGCGCCCGAGTGGTCACCGCCGCCGCGATCATCATGGCCAGCGTGTTCAGCGGCTTCATCCTCACCGACCAGGTGCTGGTCAAGTCGATCGGCTTCGCGCTGGCCTTCGGCGTCCTGGTCGACGCGTTCGTGGTCCGGATGACGATCGTGCCGGCCGTGCTGTCGCTGCTCGGCCGGGCGGCCTGGTGGCTGCCCGGCCCGCTGGACCGGATCCTGCCCGACGTCGACGTCGAGGGCTCGGCCCTGGCCGCGCCGTCGGCGCCGGCCCGCGTCGAGACCCCCGAGCTCGCGTCCCGGTGACGAAGATGCGGCAGCCATAAAGTCGGTACAAACGGCCGCGCCCGGCGCGATCCGCGTCCTGGACATCGACCGCCCCTGTCCGGCCCGGACGACGTGCTGGTGCGGATCCGCGCCTGCGGCAGCTACGGCACCGACGCCGGCCACATCGCCCGCGGCGGGCTACCGTTCGGCCCCGGCGGCGGGCTCGTCCCCGCGTACCTCGGTCACGACCCGGCCGGCGAGGTCGCCGAAGTGGGCGGGAACGTCCGCGGCCTGGCCGTGGGGTACGGGCTGGTGGTCAACCCGATGACCTCCCGCGGCTCGCTGATGGGCATACCGGCTGGCGCTCACACCCGGCGCCGCCGAGAAGGTGATCGTGACCTTCGGGCCTGTCAGGGCTGACTGTCCGGGTGGCGCAGCGGCACGTTCTGCAGTCGCAGCTGGCCCCGGGCGACGAGCTTGCCGTCGGCGGCGTTGGTGATGTCGACCTGCCACAGCTGCAGCGTGCGGCCCTGCTGCACGGGCAGCGCCTCGACGTGGACGGTGCCGGCGGTCATCGGCCGCAAGAAGTCGGTGGCGTTGTGCACGCCGACGGCGAACTGGTCGCGGTCGGCGACGGCGGCGGAGGCGCCGAGACTGGCGGCAGACTCGACGGCGGTCGTGAACACCCCGCCGTGCACCACTCCCCATGGCGTGTGGTGCTCCGGGCCGAGCTCGACAGTCCCGACGACCCGAGTGCCGGTGACCGTGGTCAGATGCAGCCCGGCCGCTTCGAGGAACCGGCTCGCGGGCTCGACGTCGGGTCCGTGGAGCGTGGCGTCGGTCATCTCGGCTCCCTGGGTCGTCACCGGACACGTAGCCTACGGCGACCACCACCTCGACGCCGGGCCGCGCCTGACGGCCGATCGTCGATGGTCGACGTGGTCTACGCCCTCACCAGCCCCGAACTGTACGAGCTGTTCGTCCGCGACTGCCGATGGCGCCGCGACCGGTTCGAGCGCTGGCTGGTCGACGCCATCCTGCAGCTCGGTCTCGGCCGTCCACCGAGCTGAGTCGGCCGCGCCTGCGTGGTGCACCAGCGCCGCTACCCAACCGCTCGGCCGAGCGGAGCGCGGCGTTCGCTGGTATGCGACCGCGGTACGTAGGGGACGATGGTGGCGTGAGCGACGCGCCTGGGTCGAGGTCGGCTACCGTCACCGTGCTGACCGCTGGTTATGCGTCTGGGCGGGTCGCCAGCACGGTGGCCTACGTCCACGACGGCGACGTGCACTTGGTGGTCGACCCGGGGATGGTCGCGGACCGCAGCCGGATCCTCGACCCGTTGGCTGCGGCCGGAGTCGCCCCGGAGCAGGTCAGCGATGTGGTCTTCAGCCATCATCATCCAGACCACACGCTGAACGCGGCGCTGTTCGGCGCGGCCCGGTTCCACGACCACTGGGCGATTTACCGCAACGACGAGTGGACCAGCCGGGACGCCGAAGGGGCCGAGCTCTCGCCGTCGATCCGGCTGATCCGCACCCCTGGGCACACCGCCGAGGACATCACGACGCTCGTCGGCACCGCTGACGGCGTGGTCGCCTTCACCCACTTGTGGTGGCACGCCGACGGGCCGCCCGAGGATCGGCTGGCCGAGGATCCCGCGGCGCTGCACGCCGGACGCGCCCGCGTGCTCGCCGTCGCCGACCTCATCGTCCCCGGGCACGGCGGACCGTTCGAACCCGGACCAGCCACCGCCTCCTGACCGCGGCCTCCGGGCGACTCCCGCCCGGGGACCTGCCTGGCCGCGGACTGCCCCGGCCGGCAGAGCCGGGTGAGCCGGCCTCGATCGGAGTATGATGCGGGGGCCGGCGGCCGTGATACACCGCGCGCCGAGATTGAGTATGTGTCTTCGTTATAGGCCAGATTGAGTGGTCGCGCACTCAACCGGGCCGTCCCGGGTTCGGCTTTCCTCTGTTCCATGACGGACACCTCACCCGGCGCCAGCCATCGCAGCCTGGCGCCCAGAACGCCCGGAACGCCGCCCGGCCGGCGGAAGCTGACCCTCGTCGGCGGTCAACCGGTGCGGAACTGCCGGACCGTCGGTGCCGAGCGCGGAGAGCCCGGCTCGACGCCGACGCCGGCGCGGCCGCCGGTGACGCCCTTGGCGGACGCGGTCGCCCGGCTGCGGCAGGAGAGCGTGGCCTCGTTCCACGCCCTGCCCTGGTCCGGCGGGAAGGCGCTGCGGGACAGCGCCAGCCGGCAACAGTACGTGGATCTGTTCGGGGACGACTTCTGGAACGCGGACGTGTCCTACTCCGGACCCGTGCTGGACAGCTTCTTCCGCCCGGTCGGCCCGCTCGACCACGCCCAGCACGAGGCCGCCGAGGCGTTCGGCGCTACCTACACGTTCTTCATCACGGCCGGTACCACCTTGGCGAACCAGGTGGCGCTGGACGCCGTGGCCGGCCCGCACAGCCGGGTCCTGGTGGACCCGACCGGCCACCAGTCTGTGCACTTCGCCTCGGCCTGGAGCGCCGCGACCATCGACTACGGGCGCGATACCGGCCAGCAGGTACCGGCGGCGCCCCCGGTGGCCGACCTGGCCGAGATGGTCGACCAGGTCGCGCGGGCGGAGCGGGCCGGCCGGCCGTACCACGTCGTCGTGCTGAGCGCCTCGTCGTACGACGGGGTTCTCTACGACCTGGTGGAAGTCTTCGACGCCTGCCTGGCCGCCAGCCCCGGCCTGACGTTCGTGGTGGACGAAGCCTGGACCGCCGTGCATGCCTTTCACCCCAGGCTGCGGGGGCGGACCGCGCTGGCGGCGGCGCAGACCGTCGCCAGGCGGCGCGGTACGCCCCCGCCGGTGCTGGTGACCCACTCCGCGCACAAGTCGATGACCGCGGCTCGGCAGGGCAGCTACCTGCACGTGCTCGGGTCCGCGGACCTGGTGGAGGCGGTGCGGCAGGCCATCTTCCGCCGGCACACGACCTCGCCCAGCATGCCGATCCTGGTCTCCCTCGACCTGGCCAGGGCGCACGCCCAGCAGGACGGGCACCGCCTGCTGGACCGGGCGCTGCGGCTGGCCCGCCGGTTCCGGGACACGCTCGAACGAGACCCGCGGCTGGCCGGGTTCGGGATCAGGCCGGTGCTGCCGGCGCGGCCCGACCTCGCCGGCTACCTCAGCCAGGACCCGCTGCGGGTGGTGGTGAACGCCAGCGGATCCGGGCTGACCGGCGGCGAGCTGCGGACGATCCTGTTCCGCGACTACCGCGTCTACATCAGCCGGGCCTTCGACGAAGGCTTCCTGCTGAACTTCCACATTGGAGTCGACGACCCCGAGGTGGACCGCCTGCTCGACGCGCTGCGTTCGATCGCTGCCCGGCGGGCGACGCGCGGCCGGATGGCGCACGTCGAGGTCCGCCGGCCCGGCGAACCAGTTCAGGAGATCGTCATCGCCTACCCGCCGGGGGTGCCGGTCGCCTACCCGGGTGACACCTGGACCGGCGACCTGCGCCGCTCGGTGGAGGCTCACCAGCGGGCCGGCGCCGAACTGTTCGCCGCGCCAGCCCGGTCTCCCGCGTCCGCGTCGGACCCCATGCCGTCCCTGCCCGCCCAGTCGAGAGTGTGAGCCGAGAAATGATCCCCTACGACACCATCATCGAACACGCTGCGGCGCGGCCGCAGGCCGTCGCGCTCGCGGCGGACACCGGCCAGCTCAGCTGGGCCGAGTACGCCGAGCAGGTGCGGGCGCTGTCCGCTTGGCTCACCACCCGGCTGTCGGCCGCGGACCACCCGCGAGCCGTCGTGATGGCCCCGGCGACGCCGGCCACCGTGGTCGCGACCTCGGCGCTGGCGACCCTCGGCATCCCCTGGGTCGGCCTTGACGCCACCGCCGCTCCGGATCGGGTCCGGGCCCAGATCGCCGCGGTGTCCCCGGCCGTCGCCGTCGTGGAACAGCTCCCGCACACCGCTGCCGGACGCCGACCGGAACGCGTTGGGTCTCCCCGACGGGGTCGTGGTGCTCGACCTCGCAGGCTCCTCCACGCCGGGGGGAGTGGCCAACCAGCCCGTCGGCACCCCGCTGGTCGAGGCGATCGGCTACGCCGGCCCGGCCGCGAGCTGGCAGAAGCCGCCGTTCCTGGCGCTCGGCTTCACCTCCGGCACCACCGGCACTCCCAAGCTGGTGCTCCGCCGCCGAGCCAGCGAGGCGCGCCGGCTGGCAATGCTCGAAGAGACGTTCGGCTTCGGTCCTGCGGACACCCATCTGGTGACCGTGCCGCTCTCGCACGCCTCCGGACACGGCTGGGCACGGGTGTTCCTGGCGGTCGGCGCGACGGTCGTGCTGGGTGACGCCGACCCGGTGGCGAACCTGGCCCGGATGCGGGCCTGGGCGGTCCGAACCACGCTGATGGTGCCTCCCGTGCTCGACCGGTTCCTGACGGCGGCGGGGGCGGCGCCCGAGGTCGCGCTGCCGCACCTGCGGTTCCTGCTCACCGGTGGCCGCCATCTCGCCCCGGCGGTGGTGCGCCGATGCCACCGGCGCTTCGGTCCGGTCCTGCATCTGTACTACGGGACCACCGAGACCGGCCTGAACACGATCGCCACTCCCGCGCACCTGGCGGCCGACCCGCGCAGCGCCGGCCAGCCGACGCCGGGCACCAGCCTGCTCGTGCTCGACGAGCGGACCGGACAGCGCACGCCGCCGGGAACGGTCGGCCGGGTGGCGATCGCCAGCTACATGAACTTCGACGGGTACGCCGACCGGGCGGCGTCGACCGTCGTCCGGGACGGAGCGGAGTACGTCGTCACCGCCGACTACGGCTACCTCGACGGGGACGGTCAGCTGTTCCTGACCGCCCGGTCCGACCAGACCGGCGCCGGGACCGGCCCTGTCGACGTGATCGGCGTCGAGGGAGCGCTGCGTGACCTCGACGGCGTCGCCGACGCGGTGCTCGCATCCACATCGGACGGTTCGGTGGCCGGGCTGACCGCGGCTCTGCTGCCCACCCCGGCCAACGGCGTCCAGCCGGACGCCGTGCTCGAGCGTGCGGAACGGTTGCTGGCCCGCCTGCTCGGCGACCTGCGCGGCAGGCCCGCAGCGGTCGTCGTCGCGCGCATCCCCTACAGCCCCACCGGAAAGGTCGACCTGCCGGTGCTCGTCTCCATGGTGAAGGAGCAAAAATGAACAACCGAATCCGGCTGTCCGGCGCCGGCCTCGCCCTGACCTCCGCGGCGGCCTGGGGTGGCATGTTCCCGGTGGCGAAGTCGATACTGCCCACCGTCAACCCGTTCCACCTGACCCTCGTCCGCTACGTGACGGCGTCGGCCATCCTCGCCGTCCTGCTGCTCGCCTTCGAAGGCCGATCCCGGTTCAGCTTCGAGGGCCGGGGCGCTGCGCTGTTCTGGCTGGGCTCGGCCGGCTTCGCCGGGTTCAGCCTGTTCGCGTTCGCCGGCCTGCGGTACACGCACCCGCAGAACGTCTCACTGATCATGGCCACGATGCCGCTGATCAGCGTGCTGGTGGCCGCCGCCCAGACCGGCAAGCGGCCGCCGGCATACACCATCGGCACGGTGGCCGTGGCGCTGTTCGGAGTCAGCCTGGTCATCTGTAAGGGCGACTACGGCCTGCTCCTGCACGGCCAGGTCGGCCGCGGTGACCTTCTCGCCCTGGCCGGCGCGGTCTGCTGGGTCGTGTACACCCGCGGCGGCGCCAGCTTCACCGGCTGGAGCCCGCTGCGGTACACCACGCTCACGGCCTCGCTGGGCAGCATCACCATCGCCGCCGCCACCGCGATCGCCACCGCGACCGGATACGTGCACACACCGTCCACTCGCGACTTCACCGCCGCGGCGCCGCAACTGCTCTACCTCATCGTCATCGCGGCAGTCCTGGCGGTGTTCACCTGGAACCTCGGCATCCGACGGCTCGGCCCACAGAACGGCATCCTGTTCATGAACCTGGTGCCGGTCACCACGTTCACCGTCGAGATCGTCCGCGGCTACCGCCCTGGCACGGTAGAACTCGCCGGCGCCTTGGTCACGGTGGCGGCGTTGGTCGCGAACAACCTGCTCGCCAGACGGTCCGCGGCGCCGCCGCTGCCGGCCCGGCTGCCGGCCGTGGCCCAACCGGCCCGCAGCGCCGCCTGACCGGAACCAACGGCGCCATCGCCCCCACACCACCGGCCTCGGTCAGCCGACCGTGCCGGTGGTGTGGGTAACGGAACCCGCAGCGGCCTGCGGCAGAACCGAGCGCCCTCGACCGGAGTCACCGTCGTGCAGTACGACGTGGCCAGCGGAGACGCCTTCGGCACGTCGGCGGCCGCAATCGTCGGGCATACCCTCGCCGCCGCCCGCTACGGCTCGATCATCGTCATGCACGTCACCCTCGCCAACGCGCCGCTGACCCCATCGCACTACCCCGAATCGTCGCCGGCCTGCGCGCCCGCGGAATCACCCTGGTAAAGCTGTCCGACCTGCTCACCGCCCACACCGGCTGACCGCCCGGTCGGCGGCCGGCCGGGCCCGCTCCGCGGCATTCTTCCAGACCCGCTCGTCGGGGTCGAGCTCGTTAGTTTGGGTCGAAATACCGCAGGGCGCATGCTTGCGTGCGCTGACCACCGTGGTCCTACCACTCGGCTCAGCTTGGGAATGACTGACCAGATTGGCGGCGAAGGCGCAATGGACGCTGGATCGCCGCGACCTGGCGAATGTGTGGACGGTAGTTTCCGTTCCAGGACACCGTTGCGAGATCTGGGGACCCCAGAGGCGGCTGCGACCCGGCGGGGATAGTCCTCTATGATCAACCCGCACCGGCGGGCGACGGAGTCAGATTCGCGCTGACGGCCGGTGGCGGAACGGGGGAAATCATGAGCAAGCCGACGATCGATGGACTCCGTGAGCAGGTCCGGGCGTCCATCATCACCGCCGACGATGCGGGCTACGACGAGGCCCGGGCGGTCCACAACGGGATGTTCGACCGGCGCCCGAAGGTGGTGATTCGCGCCGAGCAGGTGGCAGACGTGATCGCCGCGGTGAACTTCGCCCGCGATTCCGGTCTGGACCTGTCGGTGCGGGGTGGTGGGCACAGCGCGCCGGGGTTCGGCACCAACGACGGCGGCGTCGTGATCGACCTGTCGCCGATGAGACACGTCCACGTCGATCCGCGCGCGCGCACGGCCCGCGCCGGAGGAGGCGCCACCTGGGGGGACTTCAACTACGCCACCCATGCCTACGGCCTGGCCACCACCGGGGGAATCGTCTCCACCACCGGCGTCGCGGGCCTGACCCTCGGCGGAGGCATCGGGTACCTGTCCCGCGGCTACGGCCTGTCGATCGACAACCTGATCTCCGCCGACGTGGTCACGGCCGACGGCCAGGTCCGTACCGCGAGCACGGGCGAGAACGCGGACCTGTTCTGGGCCCTTCGGGGCGGGGGCGGCAACTTCGGCGTCGCGACCTCGCTTGAGTTCCAGCTCCACCCGGTGAAGGATGTCTATGTCGGGCTCTTCTTCTACGAACTGGAGTCCGCGGGCACCCTGCTGCGTTTCTTCCGGGAGTTCATCAAGGACGCGCCCGAGGCGTACGGCGCGTTCCCGGCGTTCCAGGTGGCCCCGCCGCTGGAGTTCATCCCGGCCGATCGGCATGGCGACACCTTCTGCGCCGCCATCGTCCATTGGGCGGGACCGCTCGAACACGGCGAGACCGCCATGAAGCCCTTCCGCGACCTCGCCCCGGTGGTCGCCGAGATGGTCGGGCCGATGCCTTATCCGGCGCTCAACGCAGCCTTCGATCCAATCTTCCCCAAAGGGATCCGCAGCTACTGGAAGGGCAACTTCGTCACCGAGCTCACCGACGCCGCGATCGAGCAGCACTTGATCCACGGTCCGAGGGCGCCCGAGGTCAGCGCCACGATGCACCTCTACCCGATCAACGGAGCGTGTCATCGAGTAGCTCCCGACGAGACCGCGTTCGCCTACCGAGAGGCCACGCTCGCCACAGTGATCGTGGCCGCCTGGCAGGATCCAGCGCTCGACAACGCGCGCATCCAATGGGTCCGCGACTACTACCAGGCCACCGCGCCGCACTCCGAGCCGGGCGGCTACGTCAACTTCATGGCCGACGACGACCAACCCCGGATCCAGGACAACTACCGCGGCAACTACACCCGGCTCGCCATGATCAAGCGCCGGTACGACCCCGACAACCTCTTCCATCTGAACCAAAACATCCAACCCACCGGCTGAGATCCCAACCACGCCCGAACCCGGCATCTGAGTACATCGCGACCACTACAGGGCCGGCCCGGCAGCCGCGCCCGCGGGAGAGGTGGGGTGCACGCCGCCACCTGAACACGAGGCCAACGTCCTGATCGGGGTGTCGGCCGGCGTAGAGCAGGTCGAACAGCCCGCCGGTGGAGTTCCCCGGCCAGCAGGCACCGGTGGACTGGGCGGACGGCGGGTGCCGGCACGTGGGGAACGAGACGTTCGGCGGGCTGGCCGTTGACAGCAGCCGTGACCGGGACGAGTGTCGCCCGGTGGGGCTGCTGCGTCGACTCGGCTCGGGGTGGGCGTGACGGGACGACACGGCAGCGCCAACGGTGGGAGGTTCGATCGGGGCCGGGAACATGCCGGGGGATGCGGGGTCGTCGTGATCCGCTGGCGGGTGACAACTCCGACCGGGCGGGTCAAGGGCGGCTGCGTGCCGACCGTCAGCCCGAGCCCGAGCACGAGAGTCGCCGTCCCGCCTGCTGCCAGGCGGGCGTTGCGGTGAGCGCTCCCGATGCTCCGCCGACCAGCGATGTCCTTCCAGGTACCGCCCGGGTCAGCGGCCCGCGGCGTCGGCCGACGGGCGCGCCGCCACCTCTGCCGAGGAAGCTCGGGAAGAGCGGAAAGGTCTGGTTGGCCCTCGCCGCGCTCCTCCCGGCGGCGGTCGTCTGGCTCTCGCCGCAGGGGCAGCCCGTGGCCGCCATGCATGCCGAGACCGCGGTCCTCCGCTCGGTTGCCGCGCTGCGGGCCGGCTGGCTTACCCCGGTCATGCGCGTCTTCGCCGCCCTCGGCACGGCGTGGTCGGTGACGATCCTCGGCTGGGGGCTTGTCGCGGGGCTGATTGTGTTCAAGCGCTGGCGGCACCTGGCGACGTTCGTGGTCTACCTGTCCGCCCTGGGGGTCCTCGGCACGGTGGTCAACTTCTTCACGAAGCGGCCGCGTCCCTACGGGGTCACGATCACCGGTGACTGGATCGGCTTCTCGATGCCCTCGTTCCCGATGGCCATCCTGGCCGCGTGCCTGATGGGAATCGGGTACTCGCTGGTCGTGCCGGGCCGGCTTCGCACGTGGACGAAGTGGGGCATCGGGGTGCTCCTCGTCCTCGTCGCCTTCGCCCGGTTGTACCTCGGTGTCGACCATCCCTCGGACATCCTGTGGGCCGTCATACTCGGCGTGGCGGCCCCGCTCGCCGCCTTCCGGTGGTTCACGCCGAACGAAGCCTTCCCGGTGACCTACCGGCGCGGCAAGACGGCCCACCTCGACGTCACCGGGGCCAGAGGTGAGGCGATCCGCCAGGCGATCGGCGACCAACTCGGGCTCACCGTGCTGGAGGTCAAGCCGGTCGGGCTCGCGGCCTCCGGCGGCTCGACCCCGCTCCGGCTCCGTATCGCCGGCGAGCCGGACACGTACGTCTTCGCGAAGCTCTACGCGAAAAGCCACGTCCGGGCCGACCGCTGGTACAAGCTCGGCCGGATGATCCTCTACGGGGCGCTGGAGGACGAGACCTCGTTCCAGAACGTCCGCCGGTTCGTCCAGTACGAGGACTACACGCTGCGCCTCATGCAGGACATGAAGCTCCCCGTCCCGGCGCCCTACGGCATCGTGGAGATCACCCCGGAGCGGGAGTACCTGATCGTCATGGAGTTCTTCGACGGCGCGGTGGAGATCAGCGACGCGAACGTCGACGACGGGATCATCGACGAGGGCCTGCTGCTGATCCGGAGGCTGTGGGACGCGGGGCTGGCTCATCGGGACATCAAGCCGGGCAACCTCATGGTCCGCGCCGGCAGGGTCCTGCTGGTCGACGCCTTCTTCGTCCAGGTCCGCCCGTCGCCGTGGCGGCAGGCCGTCGACCTGGGCAACATGATGCTCGTCCTGGCGGTCGGCTCCGACCCGGAGCGGGTCTACCAAAGCGCCCTGCGGTACTTCACCCCGGCGGAGATCGCCGAGGCGTTCGCGGCGACCCGGGGCGTCGCCAGCCCCACCCAGCTGCGGTTGGCGATGAAGCAGGACGGCCGCGACCTGCTCACCCAGTTCCGCCGGCTGGCGCCCCAGCGCCGACCGATCGCCATCCAGCGCTGGAGCGTGCGGCGGGTCGCCCTGGGGGTGGGACTGCTGGTCTCGCTGCTGCTCGCGGGCGGTTTCACCTACGGCATCCTGACCCCGTTCCGAGGCGTCGACGCCTGGGACCCGCCCACCTGCACCCCGCAGTCGACCACCGTGCTCGTGGCCCAGGCGGTCCCGGCTGCCACCTCGCTGCCCTGCGTCGCGACCCTCCCGTCGGGATGGGGCTTGGAAGAGGCCACCGTGCGCAACGGCGAGGCCAGATTCGGGCTGAACGCCGGTCAAGCAGGCCCGGTCGTGTCGGTGACGCTGGCCGGGACCTGCGACACCTCGACGGCCCGGCCGGTGCCCACCGACGAGACCGGAACCCAGCGGTTCGACGACGCCGTCCAGTCGGACCGAGGATCGCGACCCCGTCGCCTCTACCGCTTCCCGGGCGGATGCGTCACCTACGACTTCTCCCCGTCCGCCCGAAGCGACTCGAAACTTACCGCCCTCGCCGACGCAGCGCTCGGTTTCGTGGCGCGGGAGCAGGTCGCCACCTACGTTCGGGAGCAGAGCAGCCTAACCCTGTGCGGCGCCGGCGCGAGCTGCCCGGGCGGGTGAGCCGGGGCGTCGAGGGTGTTCCCTCACCGGTCGTCCGTCATGACCCTGTCTTTGCACTGTCCAGCCCGAGCACGCCCGCGGCCGCGCGGGCGGCCAGCAGCTCGTCGTGCGGTGCCTGTCCAGCGAGCGCGATCACCGCGCCTTCGACCGCTCCGAGGAAGGCCAGCGCAACCGCTTTGGCCGGCGGGCCGGGTGGAATGGACCCGTTCCTGCGTCCCGCGTCGATCAGGCTGGCACAGCGCTTGACCAGAGCTCTCGAGATCCGATGGATCTCGCGCCCGACCGGATGGTCCTGACCGCTGAACTCCACCCTAAGCGCCATCATGACGCGGGCAACGTCGCGGCGGCAGAAGACGGTGTGGCCGCGCGCCAACGCGATCAGCGCCGCGACCGGATCGGGCTGGTGCTCGGCCAGCTCACCCACCTCGTGCCGCCACGTCTTGTCGACCCACTCGACCACCGCAAGGGCCAGATCCTCCTTGTCCTTGAACTGGTGGTACAGGGCGCCCCGCGTGTAGCCCGCCTCGCGCGCGACCTCTTCGAGCACCAGGTTGCCGTAGCCGTAGCGGGAAAGGCCCTTCGCGGCCGCCTCCAGCAACGCGCCGCGGGTACGCGCGCTGCGCTCGGCCTGGGTTGGACGCCCGCGGCGCGTCTGCGCCGTCGAGCCGCCCCTCGACTCACGTACATGCATGTACGTATGATGCGCGCATGAGGCTGCCGAGCACGGCGCTTACCTCCCACCCGTGGCGGATCCACGAGCTGACCTGGGACTTCCGGGTGGAGGATGTGTGGGCAGTGCAGACGCCGGGCGGCCCGGACGACTTTCATCGGCTGGTGGAAGGGATCGTCGCCGGCGACCCGTCGCAAGGCTCGTCCCGCGCTGCCCGAGCGCTCTGGGCGATCCGCTGGAAGCTCGGCGAGCAGCTCGGCTGGGATGGCCCGGACAGCGGTCTCGGCAGCAGGGTGCCCTCGCTGCGTGACAGGCTGCCGGCGGATCTGCGCGATGCCCCGGGCCCAGACTTCCATGCGCTCCCCTTCACCCCGCTGTACCTGATCGACGACGAGTTCGCCGCGGAGATCGCCAACCAGACCATGCACGGGGTCCTCCACCTCGGCTGGGTGCCAGACGGGACCGGCGGCTACCACGGCCAGATGGCGGTCTTGGTAAAGCCGAACGGTCTGCTCGGGAAGGCCTACATGACCGCGATCAGGCCGTTCCGGCATCTGATCGTCTACCCGACGGCCATCCGACAGATCGAGCGGCGATGGCGGGACTCGACCAGCGAGGCGACACCCGGCGCACCCCGTAGCCGACAGGGTTGAGCGCAGCGACCCGTCGGTGGCGCCGTGTGGTTCAAGCTCAACCCCAGGTCCCCCCGGCTGCCCCAGGCGAGGACCCAGGAGTACATCGGCTCCTCGCTGCCGGCGTCCACCGGCTGAGAGGGTCGGGCTCGACACCCGGTCAGCGCTCGGGGCGCCGTTCGGCTGAGTTCGAACTACGATCGCGACTGGCGGTGGCACGTCACGGCGCCGCGTCCAGACTGGTGACGCGAGGCAAGGAGGTCCCTCCATGGGGAACTGGCAGCTCGACCCTTACCACACGCAGGTCGAATTCTCCGCCAAGCACCTGGGGATGATGACGGTGCGGGGTTACTTCGACGAGGTGAGCGCGACCGCCGACCCGGAGGCGGCATCGGTCGAGGTGACCATCTCGACTGCCAGCATCCGCACCAACAACGGGATCAGGGACAACGACCTCCGCTCGTCGAACTTCCTCGAGGTGGACAAGTTCCCGATGATCACGTTCAAGAGCACCAGCGTCGAGCCGGCCGGGCCGGACCGCTACACGCTGACCGGTGACCTGACCATCAAGGGCAACACCCGCCCGGTGGCACTCCAGGTGACCAGGTACGGGGAGTTCAACGACCCTGGGATGATGGGACACCGGATCGCCTACAGCGCCACTAGCAAGATCAACAGGAGGGACTTCGGCCTGAGTTTCAACATGATCCTGGATGGCAGACTCGTCGTCAGCGAGGACATCCAGATCATGATTGAGGGCGAGCTGGTCGAGCAGCCGGAAGCGGCGGAGACCGCCAGCGGCTGACACCGCCGAACCACGGCACTCCCGACTGGTCGACAACATCGCCCGGCTGCCTCAGCAACACCGGTCGACGTCCAGGCCACCGACATCGGGTCGCCGACCGCGTCCCGGCCGGCAGCGGGAACGGGTGAGACGCCGCCGAGCAGTTCGCCGGTGGGTGCGGCTCGGGCTCCAGCAGCAGCCTGGCGTGGGTGGCCACCGGGCGGAGCCGCTGCCCACACCGGCCGGCCGCTGCGTCGCAGCCGCAGCGGGTGCGGCCATGACGTGGCCTCGGCCCGCGGTCGCGGCGAGGACTTCCGGGAGGGAGCACGGCATGTACCCAAGGGGAAGCAGGACCGACTCGAGACGGATCACGTGGCGAGGCAGTCGGTGGATCGCGGCAGCGGCCTCGACCGGATCCTGTCAGGACCGTTGCTCCCGCTGTCGGCTCGGGCCGTGGACGACGCACCCGGTTCGCCGGGGGCGTCGGCGACCTGGACCACCGGGGACAAGGACGGTCTGGGAGCGTCCACGACGGCACAGTCGAAGGTCTGGTACACGCTGACCGGCGGCACGATGAGCGAGGTGTACTACCCGAGCGGGAACACCCCGAACGTTCGGGAGCTGCAGTTCGCGGTCACCGACGGCACGACGTTCACGCAGTTGGAGACCGATGACACCGTCGCGCGCAGCGTGGCTACCACGCCGTCTGGGCACGTGACGGGTACGAGCAGGCGTCCAGCCTCCTGGCGGCCGGCGACACAGGCGCTGCCCAGCGGGCGGCGAACTGGCTGTTCACCCAGCAGCAGCAAGCCGACGGGCACTTCCCGCAGAACTCGAAGGTCGACGGCACACCCTTGCAGACCAACGTCCAGTTGGACGACACCGCGTACCCCATCGTGCTCGCCTGGCACACCGGCCGATACGACAAGGCCTTCTACACCCAGCACATCGCCAAGGCGGCCGACTACCTCGTCGCCACCGGCCCCGCGACCCCACAGGAGCGCTGGGAGGAAACCGGCGGGTGCTCGCCGACGACCATCGCCGACGAGATCGCCGGGCTGACCGCCGCCGCTGACATCGCGGCCCGGAATGGTGACCCGGCCGGCGCGGCGATCTACCTGGCCACCGCCGACTCCTGGCAGCGCCAGATCGAGAAATGGACCTACACCACCCACCGGCAACCTGTCCGACGGCAACTACTACATCCGCATCGGCGGAAGCGGTAATCCCGACGACGGCGCCTCCCGCAACTGGCCGAACGGCGCCGGGGTGCATCCGGAGAACAGCGTCGTCGACGCCGGGTTCCTCGAGCTCACCCGTCTCGGCGTCAAGCCACCCGCGGACCCGTACGTTGCGCACTCGCTGCCGGCGGTGGACCAGTCCATCAAGGTCGATACCCCGAATGGGATCATGTGGCGCCGGTACACGTTCGACGGGTACAGCGAGAAGGCGGACGGATCCCCGTGGGACGGCACCGGCATCGGACGGCCCTGGTCGCTGCTGTCCGGCGAACGCGGCGAGTATGTCCTCCGGCTCCGAACGCCCGGTCCGGCCGCCCGCCGGTCGGGGTCACGACACGAGCTCGTCACTCGGTCGCCTGTCGGGCCTGACGCTGCTCGAGCGCCGATCGCAGCACGCGGCGGACCAGCGCGTCGGGGCCGGACTCGCCCGGCTCACCGTCGCGGATCGCGACCAGGACCGCGTCCAGTGGCGCGTCGCCGCCCGCGGCCGTGGCCGTTCGAACGGCACAGAACATGCGGCTCAGGGCGTGGTCCAGGGGCGCGGATGGGCGGGCGGCTGGCTGACCGGTTCGGTGCGGGCGTCGCGTTCGTCCCGCTGGCCGCGGCTACCGGGCCCGAGCTGGTCGTGGCCGGCATCGGCCGAGCGGCCGGTGCGGACCCGGCCGGGACGGCTGCGCCGCTGGAGGCGCTGGCCGAGTACTTCGGCGACGGCCGGTGGCTGCTGATCCTGGCCAACCTGGAGCAGGTGGTCGAGGTCGCCGGTGAGCTGGACGAGCTGCTCGCTACCACATTCCTGAGCTGAGCGGGCGACCCGGCTCAGCCACGCCCGCTGCGCCGCGCCACCCGGACACTTGACCCGCGCCGCGGCCCTCCACCGACTCGGTTAGCGTTGGCGGACTGTTCACCTGGGTGTTGCGGGCGTGGCGGGGTCCGGTTGCGGCGGATCGGCAGCGTGCGGTGGGCACCTGGACAACCCATGACAGGGAGGGTTCGTGAGACGGACCACGGCGGCCATCGCGACGGCCGCAGGTATCGCAGTCGCGGTCGCGGCCGCGGTGGCGGCGGTTGCCGGCGGCGATCCCGGCCAGCAGCAGCAGGACCAGCTGGAGGCGCATTCGGTTCAGTACTTCGGGGTGACCTCCGGGCTGCCGTCCTCCTCCACTCAGGACATCGACGACCCGAACGCGGCGCCGCTGTCGTTCGCGACGCTGGCCGAGGGCCTGTCCGCCCGGGTGGTGACCTCCGGAGTCGCCGCCGCCAACCTCGACATGGGCGCGCTGTGGCCGGTCGACAACCCGAGGTGGCTGCTGTACTGCAACGAGCAGGGCCCCTCCGACCCCGGCGTGCAACGGGTCGACCTGGCCACCGGCGCGGCGAGCACCATCCTCACCGGAGTGACCTCATGCGACCCGCTGCACGTCACCCCCTGGGGCACCGTCGTCTTAGGTGAGGAAGCCTCCGACGGGCACCTGTGGGAGATGGTCCACCCGGAGTCGATCACCGGCGCCACCGTCGACCGGGTCACCGGCGCCTCCAGCGACCCGCGCGTCGTCCGCCGGGACGCGCTCGGCGCGGTCGCGTTCGAAGGCTTCACCTTCCTGGCCAGCGGCGTCGGCTACTACGGCGACGAACTCGCACCCTCCGCCGGCGCGCCGGGCGGGGCTTACCACAAGTTCGTCCCGGCGCACCCGCGGACCGGCAGCACGGCGGTCACCGACCTCGCCGACTCCCCGCTGACGTCCGGCGCGACCTACGCGCTGAAGGTCGGCCAGGGCTCCAACACCGGGCAGGGGATGGCCCAGGGCGATGGCACCTGGGTGCCGGTGACCCCGAACGCGGCCGGCTCGCTGCGGCCGGCCGACCGGGCCGCCGGGGCGACCGGCTACTACCGCCCGGAGGACCTCTCCCTGGACGAGAAGGCGCTGGCGGCGGGCCAGGTCCGGTTCTGCGGCAACAACACTGGGCGCGAGCAGGCGCACTACTACGGCGAGACGGTCTGCATCGCCGACGGCGCCCAGAGCGCGGCGACCACGAACGCGGCCACGCCGCAGGTGCAACTGCTGGTGACCGGCTCGCGGGCGTACAACATGCCGGACAACATCGCGTTCCAGCCCGGCCGCGGCAACTGGATCATCCACGAGGACGCCGAGACCGAGTTCGAAGGGCCGCACAACAACGACCTGTGGTCCTGCCTGGACGACGGCACCGACAACGACCTGCTCAGCGACGGCTGCCTGCGCATCGCCACCCTCAACGACCTGGACGCCGAGTGGACCGGCGGGTTCTTCGACCCGACCGGCCAGCACTTCTACGTCAGCATTCAGCACAACGCCACCGGCAAGGGCCTCGTCCTGGACATCACCGGCTGGAGGTAGCCCTCCGGCAACCGGCGGGGGCTCGGCACAGAGCAGTGCCGCGCCCCCGCCGCCGCTCTCCCGCCTGGCAGGCGCGGCCTGCCCGATCACCTCCGCGGTGGTGTGGGCGGTGCTGCCGTGCCACTGCTCTGCGCAGCATCGGGGTACCACGCGCAGGGCCTCGCGGCGACCGGGCGACGCGGTCCTCGTCTCGGCCTCCGGGCCGGCGGTCTTCGATGGAGTCGGATGACCGAAGCCGGGGTGGTGGTGGGTGATCTAGGGTCGTTCTGGTGCGGGGGCTGGTGGGCTCGCGCGTCCCCGGGAGAGGAGACCTTCGATGTTCAGATCCGTGTCCTCGTCGCTGCTGTGGCGGGGGTTGCTGGCGGTGGTGGTGGGGGTGGTGTCGGTGGCCTGGCCGGGGATCACGGTGGGCGCGTTCGTGATCTTGTTCGCGGTGTACGCGTTCCTGGCGGCGGGTACCGAGGTGGCTCGGGCGTTCAGCAGTGACCGGGTCGGGCCGGTGCTGGGTTACCTGCTGCTGGGGCTGCTGTCGCTGGCGGCGGGGGTGGTGGCGCTGGTCTGGCCGGACATCACCGCGTACGCGCTGACCATCTGGGTGGCGGCCTGGGCGCTGGTGACCGGGCTGGTCGAGGTGGGGTTGGCCTTCGGCCGGGGGGAGCCGGCTGGGCAGCGGGCGATGTGGGCGCTGACCGGGCTGGTGTCGGTGGCTCTGGGGGTGGTGCTGGCTTACCGGCCGGACATCGGCGCGTTGACGCTGGCGACCGTGTTCGGGTTGTTCAGCATCTTCTACGGGATCTCCGCGCTGGTGCTGGCCGGGCAGGCCCGCCGGGTCGGGAAGAGCGCCGGCCGGCTGACCCACGCCGCGGCCTGACCGGCCGCAGGGGCCGGCTCCCCGAACCGGTCAGCACCGGTCAGGGAGCCGGCCGGAAGACCGCACACGGATCCTGGTACGGCACGGAGCCGGTGACCCACTCCGACCGGGACTGGAGGCAGGACATGGAGGGTACCCAGGCGCCGACCCGCTCCCGGCATCCCGTGGTCATGGCGGAGGAAGCCCGCCGGGCGGCTGACCTGCAGCTGCGGATCGCGGACCGGATCACCGCATTCGCCGGCTCGATGAACTTCGTCTACCTCCATATCGCGGCCTTCGCCCTGTGGATGCTGTTCGTCGAGTCCGAGCCGTGGCCGACGTTGACCTTGATCGTCTCACTCGAGGCGATCTTCCTGTCCACCTTCGTCATGATCGGCCAGAACCGGCAGGCCGCTTTCCAGCAGGCCAAGGCCGACCACGACTTCAAGGAGCAAGAACTGGAGCTCAAGACCAACACCGAGATCACCCGGGAAATCCACACGCTGACCAGCGAGCTCCACCGCCGGCTGCTGTCGGATCCCGCCGAATCGGGCGGGTGATCATCGGTCTCACCGACCCTGACCAGCAGCGATCCGCGCACCTGCACTACCAGGGCAGTTCCCGGGGCAGTCGCCTCGATGCGGGGCGGTATCCAAGAGGAGGGATCATGGCACTATCGGATGGCCTGTCGCGGCTGTCGACGCGGGCCAAGGAAGCCGAGGACCGGGCCGCCGCGGCCAAGACGCAGGCGAGAAGCCAACTCCAGCAGACGGCCGACCAGGCCCGCGAGAGGTCGCAGCAGGCGGCGCAACAGCTGCGCACCGGGTCGGCCGCGGCTGAGGCCCGGGCGGAGGCGTGGGCCGACAACATCCAGCAGTCGTGGAACGACCATCTCGCGAACGCCCGAGAGCGGATCGACGCTCGCAAGGCCCGTCGCGACGCCGACAGGGCTGAGCGGAACGCCGAGGACGCGGAGGACTACGCTGCCTTTGCGATCGATCTGGCGTACTCCGCCATCGAGGAAGCGGAGTACGCCGTTCTGGATGCCACGCTCGCCCGGCTCGACGCCGATGAAGCCGCGGAGACAGGTGGCCGCTGACGCTCTGCGTGCCGGGCACGCGGGGGCTGGTCAAGGAGGTGGACCGGGTGGGCAGGATCGTCGTTGGTGTGGATGCTTCGCCTGACGCGAGGAAGGCGCTGGCCTGGGCGGCCGCAGAGGCGCGAGTGCGGCAGGCGCAGCTGCAGGTCGTCCATGCCTATCACGCCCGCGAGCTGGCCGTTCCGGTCTACTTCCCGTCGCAGCATGCGGTGCCGAGTGTGACCATCGCCGACACCGAAGCACTGTCGCAGGTGGAAATGGGCGCGGCGGTGCACGACCGAGCCGAGGTGGAGGGAGCCTTCCGCAGCGAGGCCGAGCAGTTGCTCGATGTGCTGCTCGCGGAGCTGGACGAGGCGGCCAGCGGGGTCGATGTCCAGCGCACCGTGGAGGAGGGCCGCCACCCGGCCGAGGTACTGCTCGACCTGTCCAGCGATGCTGATCTGGTGGTGGTCGGATCACGCGGGCATGGGGGCTTCGGCGAGCTGCTGCTGGGGTCGGTCAGCCACGCCTGTGTGCTGCACGCGGTCTGCCCTGTGGTGGTGGTCCCGTATCGGCGTGACCGGCGCCGAGCCGGCCGGCCGTCCCGATAGGGGAGTCGCGGAGCGCCTCGGTGGGGTGGGCGGTCCGGCGCCAGGCGGGTCGAGGCGTGGCCGCGACGCCGGCCACCTGCGGGTCAGCCGGCGGCGACGTGCAGCGCTGGCCGCCGGGTGCCGGGCACCGCCAACGGCGGGCGGCAAAGCCGAGGGGTTGCGTGGGTCGGTGGCGGGGTGCGCAGCCCGCGGGAACGGCCGGCGGCAACCATGGCAGCAACCCGTACACGGTCCGCGCGACCGCCTCCCGGGTCCGCTCGACGTCCGACCCCGGCAGCCTCTCCCGCACGGCGTCGACGAACTCCCGGTAGCCCACCACCCGGTCAGCGTAGCCAGCCCCGCGCGTACCCACACCCGCGAACGCAGCGAAGCGGCGACCCTCGGCCGCGGCTGCCAGACTCGCCGACGGTGACGCCGCGCATCGACTGCAGGACGAATTGCTCGGTGAGCAACGCGGTGAAGATACGGGACAGTCGGGTCGTTCCCAGGGGTCAGCCGACGAGGCGGTCCACCCGCTTCCCGGTCTCGCGTAGCGAGAACGCGGCGAAGATCTCGTTCACCCCGTGGAAGATGGCCCACACCCCCACCAGGGTCAGCAGCGTCAGCAGTGACCGTTGGTAGGACCGGATCGCCCACACGCCCAGGACCAGCTCGGCGATCCCGAGCAGCAGCTGGGTCCACCACCACTGGACCTTGGGGCCGGCCAGCGCGGCGACCGCATGCATGACGCCGAACACGATCAGGTACCAGGCCAGGAAGACCGACACGACGTACAGCGTGATCCCCGGCCACGCGAAGGTGATGATGCCGGCGACCACCGACAAGATCCCACCCACGATGAACAGCCAGCGCCAGTCCTGGACCCGGCTGGCCACCGCCAGTTGGGTGGCACCGCCGAACAGGAACGCCACGGCCACGAACGCGGCCACCGCGTACACGCTGCCCGCCCGGTAGGACAGCACGAACATGCCGAACCAGGTCCAGAGCACCCCGAGGATCAGGAACCACCACCAGACCACGGACAGGTCCCGCGCTCCCGCGCGTAACGCGTTCTGCAGCATGCCCGGACGTGTCGTGTCGCTCGTCATGGCAACCTCCCTTGTCGCTCGCCGCCGCTTGCCGGTCCCATCCCCGTGCCTGCGCTCGTGCCGCGCGGCAGGTCACCGCCCGCGCCGTGTGCATCATTCCAGCCGATCGCTCTCCTGACAGCCGGGTGCGCCGAAGGCAGGTACCGGGCGCACCGAGAGAGGCAATCAGTCGGGTGACTCAAGCGCCCGCGCGGGGAGTGCCGGCAGCATGGGATGCGTCCGCTTCCCCTCCTCGTCGGCACCGGAAGGATCATCCACATGGGCAAGACGAAAGACGTCCGCGAGGCAGTCGAGGCAGAGCTCGACTTCGACCCCCGCGTCGACGCGACAGACATCGCGGTCAAGAACATGAACGGGGAGGTCGCACTCAACGGCACCGTGCCGAGCTACCCGCAGTACCTGCAGGCGGCCGCCGCAGCGCAACGCGTCGGCGGCGTGACCAACGTGCACATCCACCTCGAGGTGCTGCTGCCGCCGGGCGACTACCGAGACGACGCGATGCTGACCACCGCGGCGAACAACGCGCTAGCGCTGAACGTCACCGTGCCGGCCGGCATCGAGGCGACCGCCAACGACGGCAACCTCAAGCTGACCGGCACCGTCCGCTTCGGCTCCGAGCGCGCCGCTGCCAGAAGGGCGGTCGCCGAACTGACCGGTGTCCGGAACATCAAGGATGAGATCGAGTTCAGCGACGACGTCGACCCGACCAACGTCATCTTCCTCGTCCAGGACGCGCTGGACCGCTACGCGGTGGTGGATGACGACAGCAACGTCGCGGTGACCACCAGCGGGACCACGGTGACGCTCGCCGGCCAGGTCCGCACCTGGGCCGAGCACGACGCAGTGGTCGACGCCGCATGGATGGCCCTCGGCGTCGTCGACGTGCGCGACGAGCTCTCCGTCACTGGCTGAGCGCGTAGCCCCAGGCGCCGGCGGCGGCTACCGCGTCGTGAACTACTGGGTCCCGTCACTCCCCGGCACGCTGGCCGACCTCAGCCGCAGGCTGAGCCCGAAAGCAGGTGACGCAGCATGATCCCGGTCTCCGATGGCATCCCGGCGCGCCGGTTCCCGGTCGTGAACGTCGCGTTGATCGTGGCGAACTTCGCCGTGTGGATCTTCTACGAGCTGCCGCACCTCGACTCGGCGGTCGCGCACGCGTCGTTCTACCCCTGCGCCGTCGACGGCTCCTGTGTCGGCCCCGAGCCGTGGGGCGTCAGCTGGATCACCGCCATGTTCCTGCACGGCGGATGGGACCACATCCTCGGCAACATGCTCTTCCTGGCGATCTTCGGGAAGAACGTCGAGGACGCCTTCGGCAGGCTGGGCTACCTGGTGTTCTACTTCGCCGGAGGCTTCGCCGCGACGGTGGTGCAGACGGCGATGACGCTGCTGGCCGGCAACGCCGCCGCGGAGCGTGTGCCGAACCTCGGTGCCAGCGGCGCGATCGCGGCGGTCCTGGGCGCGTACTTCGTGATCTACCCGAACACCCGGGTCACGACGCTCGTCTTATTCTTCCTCCCGGTCAAGATCTCCGCCTGGTTCTTCCTCGGCGCGTGGTTCCTCTACCAGCTCGTCGAGGCGAACTTCGGGTTCTTCAGCGCCCGCGCCAACGGCGGCGGGGTCGCCTTCTTCGCGCACGTCGGCGGGTTCGTCTTCGGCGTCCTGGTCGCCTGGCTGCTCACCCGCGCCGGGCGGGTCGCGGCCAACGAAGGTGCGCCGGACTTCGGCGCCCCCGCCTAGTCCTGGTGGCCCCCCTGACCTCGGGCGACGTGGATCCGCGAGGCCAGCTGGGCTCAGGACCTCACGCCGAGGGCGGTCGCAGCACCGCGGCGCCCAGCACCTGGCAGACCCGCAACGCCAGCTCGACGTCGGCCCGGTGGTCATGGATCGGGTGCCCGACGGCCTCCTCCGCCTTGCGCACGCGGTACTGGACGGTGTTCCGATGCAGCACGAGACGCTCGGCCGTCGCCGCGAAACTGTTGCCGGTGGCGAGGAAGACCCGCAAAGTCTCCCGCAGCCGTCCCTGGTGCTCGTCGTCGTCGGCGAGATGTCCGAGGACCTGCCACACCCAGCCACGGGTGGCTTCCAGATCGGGCAGCAGCAGCGCCACCGGGCCGACCTCGGCGAAGGTGGTGGCGCGTGCCTGTGGACGGGCCGCGTTCGCCACGTCCTGCGCCCGCAGCGCCTGCCGGTGCGTCTGCCGGAACCCCTCCACCCCGGCCGCGGGTTCGCCGACCGCGATCCGGGCGCTGGGATCCTGGTCCTCGACGGTCTTCCCGAGCAGGTGGTAGGCGACCTCGCCGTGGCTGCCCGTCGGCAGCCAGGACCAGGCCACGGACTCGTCGCACGGCACGAACAGCGGCCGGGCCCGGCCGCCGAGCACCTCGGCGAGCGCCAGGCTGAGCCGGTCCAGCCGGGCCAGGCCCTCCCCACCCTGCGTCGGTTCGGGTATCCAGGAGACCAGGCCGAGATGGTGCTGGCGCAGCGGGTAGCCCACGGCGCGCTCCGCCGCGTCGACGTCCGTACGGTCCTCGGCCAGCAGCGTCCTGACCCGCGCGGCCCGGGCGGCGGTCCGGGTGAGCAGCCAGCGGTCGCGCTCCTGCTGGTAGGCCGTGATCATGCTTTCGCTGACCCGGTCGATGTACCGGAAGCTCAGGCCGAGCATCCGATCGATGACCGCGGTGGCCGCCGGACCGTCCTCGATCTGCCGGGCCGCCTCGTCCAGGCACCAGCGCAGGAACCGGCCGTGGCCGACCCGGTAGGCACGGACCAGCGCGTGCAGCGGGACGTCGCGCTGGGCGAGCCTCCTGGCGTACTCCACCGCGGCGGCGGGAGGCTCGACCTGCTCCGGGACGATGTTGTGCTCGAGGATGTGCAGGATCGTTGCGACGTTCGCCTCGACGCTGGCCGTGAGCAGGTTGACCACCTGCTCGTCGCCTCTCAGCTCGGGAATCGTCTGGATCAGGTGGTCCCGGACATCGTCGCTGACCTCGACGACGCGGACGTTGACGACCGAGGCGACAGCCGTCAGCCGCTGCTCGGCGGCGTGGCTGGCGGCGTCCACCGGGTCATCGTACGGCAGGGGCTGTCCCTATCCGGCCAGGTCGAACGGAACGCCCGCCCGGTCCGCAGCAGGCGCCGGTCGGGCTGCCGCGTGCGTCGGGGGCCCGGTCTGGCAGGTCACCGGAGCGCGCGCACCGCGCGCATGACCGTCTCGGGGTCGCCCTCCGCCGGCACCACGGCGAGCACGAGGTCGCCCCGGGCGTCGCCCCAGGCGTCGTCGGCCGCGACCAGCCCCCACCGGCCGCCGGCCTGCCGCGGCGGACCGGACCCGATCCACCCGGCCAGGCCGGCGACCGGACCGTGTGGCCAGGCCGCGGCCGCGTCGGTGCGGACGAACACCGACCAGTCGTAGTGAGCGGCGAGGTTGAGCACCGGCTGGTACGCCTGCGGCGGCGCCAGGTCGGTCTCCTCGGTCGGTCCCTCGTCGAGCAGCAGCCCGCCGACGCTCGCGCCGGCGAAGATCCGCAGCAGGTCGGCGACGTACACGGCCGCGGTCTCGGCGCGGTCGCCGTCCGGCGGGCTGCTGTCCTGCCCGGCCTGGCGAGCCGCGACGGTCAGCCACCGGGCGGGCGCGGGCAGCGCCAGCACCGTCGGCGCGGTGGCCCGGCCGGCGGTAAGCGCGTCGACCGCGTGCTGCGCGTACCCACGCGCCGTGTCGTCGCCCAGCAGGGCGCGTAACGGGTAGCCGGGTCGGCTGCGGGCGGCCATGGCCTGCCGGACCCGGTCGTCGCCGGCCCGCTGGGCGTACAGGTCGGCGAGGTCGACCAGCAGCGCGTCGGAGCCGAACATGTCCTGCGCCTTGCCGTAGAACGCGGCGAGCTCGCCGGGCGAGGCCCACGGCACCGGCTGGCCGGCCAGCAGCTTCTGCCGGCAGTAGGCCAGGCTGTCGAACCAGACCGGCCGCTTCCGGCCGGACGGCGGGCTGTGCAGGCTGGCCAGCAGCTTGGTCATGAGGCGGCCTCCCGAGTGAGCATCGCAATGCCTGCCTCGCGCCCGCGGCGCCTGGGCAAGCGAGGAGCGGAGCGAGGGGGCCGCCGGGCCAGCAGAGTCACCGCGGGTCCGTCGCCGTCGGTGCCGACCCGCCGGGCAGCGCCTGGAGCTGGGCCTCCAGCTCGGCGATCCGGGCCTGCTGCCCGGCCAGCGCGATCACGTTCGGGTCGGGCAGCATGATCTGGGGCAGCTCGCTCGTCGGCGCGGCCATCCGCACGGGGCCGTGGGTGGTCCAGGCGGTGGCGTGGACGACGCTGTTGTCATCGCCCCAGGAGCCGTAGTAGGGCAGGTGGGCGGGCGGCTCGGCGGTGACCCAGTCCGCGACGAACTCGGTGTACGGCCGGCCGCGCGTCTTGCGGGCGGCGCGTTCGGTGTCCCGCGCCGCGGCGGTGGCCTCGGCGTCGACGGCGAGGTTCTGCTCGTCGTAGACCACGAAGTAGATCTCGCGGGCGACCTGGTGGGAGAGGTAGCCGGCGGCCACGTCGGCGACGACGGCCTCGGGGTCGCGTTCGAGGACGTCGCCGTACCCGCCGCCTGCGCCCTGGCAGATCATGTAGACCTCGCCCTCGTCGGCGAGCTCGAAGCCCATCCCCATGTGGTGGGTGGAGTAGCGGGCCTCCGGGAAGGGCCGGTCGTTCATGACGGTCTCGTAGTCGAACGACCATCCCTGCGGGTGGTCGCGGAGGTGGTCGAAGACGTTGACGCCCTTGATCTTGGCCAGCGGGTAGGCCGGGCAGCCGTAGCCGCCGAACAGCCCGGGGATGGCGGGGAACTTCGATCCACTGGAGACGGTCGCGAAGCCCCACAGCGGGGTGCCGCGGGCCGCGACCGCGATCTCGTAGCCCATGCCGCCGCGGTGCTTGCCGAACCCCTGCGCGTCCCGCTTGATCTTCTTCGAGGTGAGCTGGAGGAACGGCACGTCGTCCTCGATGATCTCCTGCTCGCCGATGTCGGCCATGGCCGCGAAGAACGGGGCCATGGAGTGTTCGCCGTCGCGGTGCGCCCGTGCGCCCCCGCCCATGCCGTTGAGGTCCGCGCAGACGTTGCCGGCGAACTCGCCGTGCTGGGTGACGCCGCCGAACAGGAACGTGTTGATCTGGTTGAACCAGGGCGCGATCACCGACCCGTACTTCTCCGGGCAGGAGTACTGCATCTTGGCGAACAGGGCCTGGGTCACCCCGAAGGTCTTGAAGATGCTCTGCAGGCTCTGCCCGAGCGGCGCGTCGATGCCCGGGTCGACGCAGCTGCCCTCGTCGGTGAGTACCTCGATCGGGTTCATCACGCTGATCCCGCGGGGCAGGTCCGGCCAGAAGAACCCGAGAAACGCCTGGTTCATCCCGCACTTGGCGGAGCCGAGCGTGGCGTTGAAGGCGCGGTTCATGATCTGCGGAGCGGCGCCGCGCCAGTCGATGGTGAGCTGGTCGCCCTTGACGGTGATCGCGCACGGGTACTTCAGCAGCACGTTCTCCCGCAGCGTGGAGTCGGAGAAGAGGTTGACCCGGTACGTGCCGTCCGGCAGTTCGCGGATCCGGCGTCTGGCCTCGGCCTCGACGTCCTCCAGCGACTTGCGCAGCGAGACGACGAACGCGTCCCGGCCGACCTCGTCGACCAACGCGAGCAGCCGCTCCTTGATCCGCTGCGCGGAGTACAGCTTCACCTTCAGGTCCTGATACTGCAGCTTCGGCTCGCGGACCGAGTTCTGCAGGAAGGTGAGCAGGTCGCGGCGGATCTGCCCGCGTTCGACGATCTTGAACGGGCTCATCCGGATTCCGTCGTCGTAGGCGGATTCCGAGCTGGACGGCATCCCGCCGGGCTCCTTCGCGCCGTTCTCGCCCTCGTGGATGATCGTCGCCACCCAGGCGATCAGCTCACCCTGGTAGAAGACCGGCAGGATCATGCTCTGGTCGGTGTTGTGGATGTTGCCGTAGCGGGCGTCGTTGTGGATGAACGCGTCGCCGTCGTGCACCCCGACGCTCGGGTCGTTCACCCAGTACTTGTTGATGAACCGCACCGGGTAGTGCAGCACCGAGGCGAACGCGAGCACCCCGCCGGTGCTGATGTGGATCAGGTCGCCGGAGGCGGAGTAGACCGCGCTGGTCAGGTCGCCCCACTTCGCCCCCGGGGCCGCGCCGGTCTGCGCCATCATCTCGAACGCCTCGTCCAGCCCGGCCACCAGCCGCTTGCGCACCCGGTCCAGGTCGTTCGCGTCGACCGGGCCGGACAGCAGCCGGTCCTCGTCCGGGGTGCGGGGCGCCATCCGGTGGTTGGTCATGATCTCCGGGTCCGGCCCGAGGAACAGCGTGGTCTCGGTGAGGAACCGGTCGACCCACTCCTGGTCCTCCGGGCTGAACTGCTGCTTCGCCAACTCGGTCATCGCGGGACTCCCAAGGGGGTGTCTGGTGGTCCACCAGACACCCCTCTAGTTCTTCAGGAACCAGATCGCGCCCTGGCCGCCGGCCGAAAGCCGCCAGCCGGGTGCGACCAGGTAGGTGGTGGTCGGGACGGTGACCGCGGCCGGGCCGTGCACGACCAGCCCGGGTTCGAGCCCGGTCTGGTCGTAGACCGGGGTCTCCACGACGCCGTCGACGCCGACGAAGTGGCACGGCCGGGAGCCGACCGGGGTGGCCGGCGTCGGCGCCTCGCCGGGCAGCGTGGCGTCGAACTCCACGGTCTCGCCCTGGACGTGGGAGGCGACCCGGATCGTGCTGATCCGGATGCCGGCCTCCGGGGACTGGCTGCCGGCGCCGAAGCGGCGGCCGTAGTCGTCGGCGAACAGGTGCATGAGCGCGACCACGTCCCGCACGCTCTCCAACCGGGTGCGGTCGGCGACCACGGCCATGGTGACGAGCTGGTTGCCGTAGCGCATGTCCAGCTCGAGCCGGTGCCGGACCGCGTCCGCGGGCAGGCCCTGCCGGAGCAGGTCGGCCCGGCCGCGCTGCTCCAGCTCGGCGACGATGCCGTTGAAGCGCTCGAAGTCGGTGAACAGGGTGCGAGTGGACGCGTCGAACAGCACGACCGGCACGGTCCGCTCGTGGATGTGCAGCTGGGGGGTGTTGCCGGCGCCGAGCGCGGAGAAGACCGCGCTGTACGGCGGCGCCAGCACCCGGTCCACGCCGAGGTGCTCGGCGATGCCGCAGGCGTGCAGCGGGCCGTTTCCGCCGTAGGCGAGCATGGTGAACTCCTCCGGGAGGTAGCCGCGGATGCGCAGCTCCTTGGCCATCCCGGAGGCCATCTGCTCGTCGACCTCGGCCCGGATCAGCTTGGCGATCTCCACCGGCTCCAGGTCCAGGTGGTCGCCGAACTCCTCCTCGATCGCGAACACCGCGCGCTTGACGTTCAGCGGGATCCGGCCGTCGGCGTACCGCTCCGGGTCCAGGTAACCGAGCAGCAGGTCGGCGTCGGTCACGGTCGGGCGCATGCCGCCGCGGTCGTAGCAGGCCGGGCCGGGGTCGGAGCCGGCGCTGCGCGGGCCGACCGACACCGACTGGTGCAGCCGGTTGTAGGAGGCGATCGACCCGCCGCCGGCGCCGAGCGTGACCAGGTGGATCATCGGGAGGCTGACCAGCCAGCGGTCGATGACGGGCATGAAGTCGTAGTGCTTGACTCCGTCCGCGGGGACCAGGCCGATGTCGAAGCTGGTGCCGCCCATGTCGGTGGCCACCACGTGGCCGAGGCCGGCCTCCCTGGCCAGGTGCTCGCTGGCGGCGACGCCGGCGACCGGTCCTGAGTGGATGGTCTGCAGCGCGTCGGTCGAGTTCAGCTGGGCCATCCCGCCGGAGTTGTGGTTGACCAGCATCGGGTGGGTGTAGCCGTGCTCGCGCAGGTTCTGCTCCAGCTCGGACAGCGCGTGGTACATCGTCGCGTGCAGGAACCCGTCGATGATCGTCGAGCTGGCCCGCACGTACTCGCCCTTGCGGCCGGACAGCTGGTGGGACAGCAGCATCGGCACCGCGCCGAGCTGGTGCGCCGGGTACTCCTCCAGGAAGATCTCCTGCACCCGCAGCTCGTGCACCGGGTTCTCCACCGCGTTGGTCAGGCACACCACCAGCGCCTGGGCGCCGGCGTCGACCAGCTCGCGCAGCCGCTGGCGCACGTCGTCGTCGTCCAGCGCCAGCAGCACCCGGCCGGCGTAGTCCACCCGCTCCCGCACCGAGCGGATCAGCCGCTGCGGCACCAGCGGGGCCGGCCGGGTGGCGCTGGACAGGTCGTTGCGGGCCAGCTCGTCCAGCCCCTCGCCGTACCCGCGGCCGCGGGAGAGCGGGATGGTGGCCTCGAAACCGGCGGTGACGATCGCGCCGACCTGCGGTCCGCTGCGCTCGATGAGCGCGTTGGTGCCCAGCGTGGTGGCGTAGCGCACCGAGTCGACCTCGGCCAGCAGCTTGTGCCGGTCCACCCCCAGGCTGGTGCAGGCGTGGTCGAGCGCGTCGTTGAAGCCCTGCGCCAGGTTGTGGTGCGTGGTCAGCGCCTTCGCCTGGATGTACTGCCCGTCGAACGCGACGAAGCAGTCGGTGAAGGTGCCGCCGATGTCGACCGAGACGCGCCTCATGGCCGGTCACCTCCGCGCGCGCTCGCCTCGACGGCGGCGGTCACGTCCGCGTCTCTGCCGAGCGGGATCAGGGTGGTCGACGACCGGCCGGCCCACTGCGCCCGCAGCGCGTCGACGTCGATCTGCATGTCGAAGGTCGGCGGGTGGCCCGGCGGCAGGTACTCCGCCTCCACCTGGGTGCCGCAGCCCGGGCAGTAGTACTCCAGGATGCGGCACCAGGCCGGGTCGGGCGCGAAGGTGAACTCGTACCGGACGGGGTCGATCAGCGGACGGTGGATCTCCCTCGGGTCGCGGTCGTACACCAGCGTGCCGGTCTTGTAGCTGTCCCGGGCCGGGGCGAGGACCCGCCCGCAGCGCCGGCACAGCCATCGCTCGGCGTCCAGGTCGATCTCCAGGTACTCGGTCATCGGGACGCGCATCAGATGCTCCCCGGTTCCAGTGGCAGGGTGTCGGTCAGCAGCAGGTCGCCCGCCGCGGTGGTCTGCGCCTGCCAGCCGGCGGGCAGCCGCATGGTGAAGAACGGGCCCTCGATGACGGCGGGGCCGTCGACTCGGGCGCCCGGTTGCTGGGCGAGCAGGGAGATCACCGGCAGCTCGGCCACCCCGCCGTCCCGCTGGCGCACGGCGCGGGTGCCGCTGGCCGCCGCCGCGGATCCGGCCACCTCGCCGGCCTCCGCGGCGGCGACGTGCGGCAGCGGCGCGACGACCGTCAACTCGAGCGAGGCGAGCTCGCCGTCCCGCCGCCCGGCCCGCAGGTGTCCGGCGGCGCCGGCCGGATCGGGCAGGTCGACGGTCGAGTCGGTCCCGTCGCCCTCCAGCCGGAGCCGCCACGCCTGCACGCAGTCGGCGAGGTCGACCCCCTCCGCGTACATGTCCCGTCCGGCCCGGTCGCGCAGCTCCCGCACGAGCTGGTCCACGGCCGCCCCGCCCGGCAACGGCTGCTCGTACCGCTGGGTGATGTCGGAGTAGCCGATGCCGAAGGCGCTGAACACGGCCGCGGTGCGGGGCACGATGACCCGGCTCACCCCGGCCGCCCGGGCCGCGCCGCACATGGTCATCGGGCCGGCTCCGCCGAACGCGGCGATCACCGTGTCGGGTGCCGGCCGCGCGCTGCGCAGCGCCGCGGCGACGGTACCCAGGTACGCCTCCTCCATCCGGGCGAGCGCCTCGTCGAGGGTCACCCCGAGCGGCTCGGCGACCGTGGACCGGACCACCCGCCGGCTGCGCTCGGCGTCCAGGGCGAGCGTGCCGTCCAGGTAGGTGCCCGGGTCGAGCACGCCCATCAGCAGGTAGACGTCGGTGATCGTGGCGTCCGTGCCGCCCAGACCGAAGCAGGCCGGCCCGGGCGCCGCGCCGACGCTGTCCGGGCCGACCGTCAGCCGCCCGTCGACCACCCGGATGACCGAGCTGCCGCCGACACCGTGGCTGGTGATGGCGGCGAGCTCGAACGAGGTGGGCACCCGCTCCACCCGGCCGCGCGCGTTCACCTCCACCGCGCCGTCGGTGACCACGCCGATGTCGGTGGTGGTGCCGCCGACGTCGGCCATCAGGACGTGCCGGAAGCCGTAGGTCCGGGACAGCGCGCGGGTGCCCTCCAGGCCGCCGCGCGGACCGGAGCTGTAGGTCTTGATCGCCGCGGACTTGGCGACCCGGGAGGAGCCGCCGTCGTTGCGGAAGATCAGCAGCGGGCGGCGGGTGCGGTGGTCCCGCAGCCGCTGCTCGGTGTTGAACAGAAACCGCTCCATCGCCGGGTGCAGGAACGCGTTGAGCAGCCCGGACCAGGTCCGCCGCACGTCGTCCCGGTCGGCGGCCAGCTCCCAGGAGAACAGCAGCGGGATCGCGCCGAGCAGGTGCCGCGGGTACAGCCGCAGCAGCAGGCGCTTGACCCGCTTCTCCTGGGCCGCCCCGTCCGGGCCGCCGATCGACACCACGACCCGGCTGGCACCGGCGGCGGTCAGCGCGTTGAACCGGGCGACCAGGTCGGCCGCGAGCCCGGCGTCGGCCGCGGAGACGTCGACCGTGGCGTGCCGCTCCCCGACCAGGGCCGTCAGCAGGTCCTCCTCGGCGGACGTCGCGGCCAGCGCCTCGACCAGGGTCGGATCGGTGCTGAGCAGCCCCAGCCGCGGCCCCCTGCGTTGCACCAGCGCGTTGGTGCCCTGGGTGGTGGAGTACCGGACGTGGTCGGTGGCCTGCAGCAACGCACCGACCTGCGGCCGGCCGTAGATCAGCGCGGATGCCTTGGTCAGCCCGTCGAACAGGCAGCGGCTGAGGTCGAACGGCGTGGTCAGCGTCTTGGTGTACCTGACCTCGTCGCCGTCGACCACGCAGACGTCGGTGAGCGTCCCACCGTTGTCGATGTTGATGAGCCTCGTCATGCCGCACTTCCCGTCTGTCACATGTAGAGGCCGCCGTTGACGGCGTAGACCTGCCCGGTGATGTACGAGGAGTCGGGGTCGGCGAGGAACTCGACGACGCGGGCGACGTCGTCGGGTTCGCCGAGCCGACCCACCGGGATCCGCTCGATGATCTTCTGCCTGGCCGCGTCGGGGACGGCGGCGGTCATGTCGGTGGTGATGTAACCGGGGGTCACCGAGTTGACGGTGATGCCCTTCCGGGCGGTCTCCAGCGCGAGGCTCATCGTCAGCCCGAACACCCCGGACTTGGCCGCGGCGTAGTTCGCCTGCCCGATGTTGCCGGCCGAGCCGACGACCGAGGAGATGTTGACGATCCGCCCGGAGCCGCGGTCGAGCATGTGCTGCAGGATCGCCCGGGACAAGTAGAAGGCACCCGACAGGTTGACGTGGATGACCCGGTCCCAATCCTCCGGGGCCATCTTGCGGACGGTCTTGTCGATCGTGATGCCGGCGTTGTTGACCAGGATGTCCAGCCGGCCGTGCGAGTCCAGGACCTCGGCGATCACCCGTTCGCAGTCCTCGTTCGAGCCGATGTTCCCCTGGTGGACGCTCGTCCCCGGATGCGCCGCACGGAACCGCTCGGCCGCATCCTTGTCCCGGGAGTAGCCGGTCGCCACCGTCACCCCGCGGGCGGCCAACCGCTCGCCGATCGCCAGGCCGATGCCCCGGACCCCGCCGGTGACCAGCGCCACCTGGCCGCTCATGTCTCCCATCCGGCGGCCCTCCCCGCGCCCGGTAGCTCGGTGCCTGCTGACGCTAGGCGCGTCGGGGGCCCCGGCCATCGGGCGGCGAGCACAACATCGGTCCGTGGCTTGTGCTCGCCGAACGATGGCCGGCCCCCCCGGCGGCCGTACCGTCAGATCACCTGGAGGCCCAGGTGACGGGGAGCACGGGCGAGGTCTGAGGGGAGCCGCCATGACGACCAGCGGGTCGCAGCGCCGACTGCTCTGGGAGCCGTCCAAGGAACGGGTGGCCGCCGCCCGGATGACCGCCTACCTGGACTGGCTGGCTCGCGAGCGCGGCCTGCACCCCGGCACCTACGACGAGCTGTGGCGCTGGTCGGTGGACGACCTGGACGGGTTCTGGCGGTCGGTCTGGGACTGGTTCGAGGTGCCGGCGTCCGCCCCGCCGACCGCCGTCCTCGGCGACCGGAGGATGCCGGGCGCGCAGTGGTTCCCGGGTGCCCGGCTCAACTGGGCGGAGGGCCTGCTCCGGCACGCCGACGCTGCGGGCGGCGACCGGACCGCCGTGGTCGGGCTCGGAGAGGACGGCGAGCCGGTCGAGCTGTCCTGGGCCGAGCTGACCGCCCGGGTCGCCTCGGTCGCGGCCGTGCTGCGCGAGCTCGGGGTCCGACCGGGCGACCGGGTCGCCGCCTACCTTCCGAACATCCCGCAGGCCGTGGTGGCGCTGCTGGCCACGGCCAGCGTCGGCGCGATCTGGTCGTGCTGCGCGCCGGACTTCGGCACCAAGGGCGTCATCGACCGGTTCCAGCAGATCGCGCCGACCGTGCTGATCGCCGTGGACGGCTACCGGTTCGGCGGCAGGGACGTCGACCGGACCGAGACGGTCGCCGAACTCCGGCAGCAGCTGCCGTCGGTGCGGCACACCGTCGTGGTCCGCCACCTGCACCCCGACCGGCCGGTGCCCGCCGATGCGGTGCCCTTCGACGCGCTGACCGGCAGCGACGCGGCACCGGCCTACCAGCAGGTCCCGTTCGACCATCCACTGTGGATCCTGTACAGCTCGGGCACCACCGGCCTGCCGAAGGGCATCGTGCACGGCCACGGAGGCATCCTGCTCGAGCACCTCAAGCTGCACGGGCTGCACCTCGACTCGGGGCCGGGCGACCGGGTGTTCATCTTCGCCAGCACCGCGTGGATGGTCTGGAACACCCTGGTCTCCGCACTCTCGGTGGGCGCCACGGTCATCTGCTACGACGGCAGCCCGGTCGCACCCCAGCCGGACGCGATGTTCGCCGTGTGCGCCGAGCAGCGCGCCACCCGGTTCGGCACCGGCGCCGCGTACCTGACCATCTGCGAGAGAGCCGGAGCCCGGCCGGGAGACCGACACGACCTGTCCGCCCTGCGGTCGATCATGAGCACCGGCTCGCCACTGCCCGACTCGGCCTGGCACTGGGTGTACGACGCGGTGAAGTCCGACCTGCTGCTCGGCTCCGACTGCGGCGGCACCGACGTCTGCACCGCCTTCATCGGGACCAACCCACTGCTGCCGGTGTACGCCGGCGAGATGCAGGCGCCGTATCTCGGGGTGCGGGTCGAGTCGTGGTCCGAGGCCGGCCGGCCGGTCGTCGGCGAGGTCGGCGAGATGGTGATCACGGCGCCGATGCCGTCCATGCCGGTGGCGTTCTGGAACGACCCCGACGGCGCCCGCTACCGGGACGCGTACTTCGGCACGTTCCCCGGGGTGTGGCGGCACGGCGACTGGATGACCGTCACCGAGCACGGCACCTACGTCGTGCACGGCCGGTCCGACTCGACCATCAACCGGGGCGGGGTCCGGATGGGCTCCGCCGACATCTATGCCGCCGTCGACGCCCTCCCCGAGGTCGCCGCCAGCCTGGTGATAGGCGCCGAGCAGCCCGACGGCGGCTACTACATGCCGCTGTTCGTCGTGCTCGCTCCCGGCGTCCACCTCTCCGACGACCTGGTCAAGCGGATCCGCCGAGCGATCCGGGAGGAGGTCTCGCCCCGGCACGTGCCGGATGAGATCATCGCTGCACCGGGGGTGCCGATGACCGTCACCGGCAAGAAGCTCGAGGTGCCGGTCAAGCGGCTGCTGCAGGGCGTGCCAGAGGAGAAGGCGATCAACCGCGCTACCGTCGCCAACCCGGAGGTGGTGGACTGGTACGTCGCGTTCGCCGGCGGGAGAGGACCCTCATGACCACCACCGCGGGCAGCAGCGAAACGCCGGACCTGGACGCGGCGGCCGACCAGGCGGCGCCGCTGGACACGCTGCTGGTCGACGCCGCGCTCGGACCGATGCGGCGGTTCGCCCCGAACCTGTCGACCGCCACCTTCGCGGCGCGACTCGCCGGGCGCCCGCGCGCCACGGTCCGGCGGCTGGCCGGGCTGGCCGGCGAGCTCGCCCGGGTCGGCGCGGGCACGTCGACGCTGGCGCCGTCCCGCCGGGACCGCCGGTTCACCGATCCGGCGTGGGCGGAGAACCCGGTGCTGCGCCGCCTGCTGCAGGCCTACCTGGCGGCGGGTCAGACCGTGCAGCAGCTCGTCGCGGACGCCGACCTGGACTGGCGGGACGACCAGCGGGTGCGTTTCCTGCTGGACAACATCGTCGAGGCGGCCGCCCCCAGCAACGTGCCGCTGGTCAACCCGGCGTCGGCGAAGGCCGCCATCGACACCGCCGGGCTGAGCCTGCTGCGCGGCGGGGTCAACCTCGCCCGCGACCTGGCCACCCCGCCGCGCACACCGTCCATGGTGGACACGTCAGTGTTCGAGCTGGGCCGCAACATCGCGGTCAGTCCCGGCGCCGTGGTGCTGCGCACGGAGGCGTTCGAGCTGATCCAGTACCGGCCGCAGACCGACACCGTGCGCAAGACCCCGCTGCTGATCGTGCCCCCGACGATCAACAAGTACTACGCGGTGGACCTCGCTCCCGGCCGCAGCCTCATCGAGCACCTGGTCGGCTCGGGCCAGCAGGTCCTCATCATGTCGTGGCGCAACCCGAACGCCGAGCACGCCGGTTGGGGCCTGGACGCCTACGTGCAGGCCGTGCTCGAGGCGCTCGACGCGACCGAACGCATCTGCCATACCCCCCATACGGTCCTGCTCGGACTGTGCTCCGGTGGCATCATCGCCAGCCTTGCCGCCGGCTACCTGGCCGGCACCGGCAAGCTCGGCCGGCTCGCCGCGTTCGCCCTGGCGGTGACCGTGCTGGACAACGAGCGCGCCGGCCTGGGTGCCGCGTTGATGGACCGGCGGCTGGCCGCCGCCGCCACCGCCGCCTCGCGCCGCCGCGGCTACCTCGACGGCCGGTCCCTGGCCGAGGTCTTCGCCTGGCTGCGCCCCGCCGACCTGGTCTGGAACTACTGGGTCAACGACTACCTGCTCGGCCGCAGGCCGCCGGCGTTCGACGTCCTGTTCTGGAACAACGACACCACCCGGATGACCGCCGCCCTGCACGCCGACTTCATCGACCTGGCCATGGACAACCGGGTCCTCCGGCCGGGCGAGGCCAAGGTCCTGGGCGTCCCGATCGACCTGTCCGCCGTCGACGTCGACTCCTACGTCATCGCCGGCATCGCCGACCACCTGACCCCCTGGCAGAACTGCTACCGCAGCACCCAGCTCCTCGGCGGAACCAGCCGGTTCGTGCTGTCTACCAGCGGGCATATCGCGGCGCTGGTCAACCCGCCCGGCAACGCCAAGGCGAGCTACCAGACGAACAAGGACAGCCCGGCCGAGCCGGGCGAGTGGCTGGCCGGCGCGCAGACCCATCCGGACAGCTGGTGGCCGGACTTCGTCGGCTGGCTCACCGATCACGGCGGCGGGTCGAAGTCGGCACCCCGCCGACTCGGCGGCGGTGGGCTGGCGCCCCTGGTGGACGCGCCCGGTACCTACGTCTTCGACCCCTGATCCGGCCAGCCCTGACCCGCGAGGTGATCCCGTGTCCGGAGGTGCTCCCGTGTACGACGGCATCGGCCGCTCGCTCGGCACCGACTACTTCCGCATCGCCGACCAGCTCACCGTGCAGGAACGCGACTACTGGCGACGCACCAGGGACTTCGTCGACGACGAGGTGCTGCCGGTCATCAACCAGTACTGGGAGCGGGCCGAGTTCCCCTGGCCGCTGATCGAGAAGATGGCCGGCCTGGGCGTCGTCGGCGACGGCATCGACGGCTACGGCTGCCCGCCCATGAGCCCCATCGCCCGCGGCCTGATCCACCTGGAGGTCAACCGCGGCGACGGCAGCCTCGGCACGTTCCTCGGCGTGCAGGCCGGGCTGGCCATGCAGTCGATCGCGATGCTGGGCTCGGAGGAGCAGAAGCAGCGCTGGCTGCCGGAGATGGCCAGTCTGGACAAGCTCGGCGCGTTCGCGCTCACCGAGCCCAACCACGGCTCGGACTCGATCGCACTGGAGAGCTCGGCCCGCCGCGACGGAGACAGCTGGCTGCTCGAGGGCCAGAAGAAGTGGATCGGCAACGGCACGATCGCCGATGTCGTCGTGGTCTGGGCCCGCGACCGAGCCGACGGCCAGGTCAAGGGGTTCCTGGTCGAGAAGGGCACTCCCGGCTACGACGCGCGGCGCATCGAGGGGAAGGCGTCGCTGCGGGCGGTCTGGCAGGCCGAGATCACCCTCAGCGACGTGCGGGTACCCGAGGAGAACCGGCTGCCGGGCGCGCACACCTTCAAAGACGCCGGCCGGGTGCTGGCCGGCACCCGCAACACGGTCGCCTGGGCCGCCCTCGGCCACGCCACCGCCGCGTACGAGATCGCCTCCGCGTATGCCGCGCAGCGCATCCAGTTCGGCAAGCCGCTGGTCCGCTTCCAGATCGTGCAGGAGCGGCTGGTCAAGATGCTCGCCGAGATCTGCTCCATGCAGCTGTACTGCCTGCGGCTGGGCAGGCTGATGGAGGAGGGCCGGCTCACCGACACCATCGCCGCGCTGGCCAAGATGAACAACACCCGCAAGGCCCGCCAGGTCGTCGCCGAGGCCCGCGACCTGCTCGGCGGCAATGGCATCCTGCTGGACTTCCACGTGGTCCGGCACATGGCCGACATGGAGGCCATCCACACCTTCGAGGGCACCGAGACCATCCAGACGCTCATCGTCGGCAAGGACATCACCGGTGCCGGCGCGTTCGCCTGACGACACCGGCATCCGGTACGTCGACGCCGACGGGCTGCGGCTGCGGACCGCCGTTCGCGGGGCCGGGCGCCCCCTTCTGCTGCTGACCGGCATCGGCGCGAGCCTGGAGCTCGCGGCGCCGTTCGAGCGGGCGCTGCACCCGCTCGGCATCCAGACCATCGCGGTCGACGCTCCGGGCACCGGCAGGTCGGCCCCATATCCGTGGCCTCGCCGGATGCGCGGCCTCGCCGGCACGGTCGAACGGACCCTGGACGCGCTCGGCTTCCAGCAGGTGGACCTGCTCGGCGCCTCCTTCGGGGGAGTCCTCGCCCAGCAGCTCGCCCACCAGGCGCCGCAGCGGGTGCGCCGGCTGGTGCTCGCCGCCACCGGCCCCGGTCTCGGCGGCGTCCCAGCCTCCCCCCGCGTCCTGCTCGCGCTGGCCACCCCGCGCCGCTACCAGTCGCCCGACTACTACCGCCGGATGGCCGCCACCCTGTACGGCGGCGCCGCCCGCGCCGACCCCGATGCGCTGCTGCACGGCTCGCTGGCCCGGTTCGTCGAGCCGCCGTCGCTACGGGGGTACGTGGCCCAGATCTACGCGATCACCGGCTGGACCAGCCTGCCGTGGCTGCGGCAGCTGCGGCAGCCCACGCTCGTCCTGGCCGGAGACGACGACCCGATCGTGCCCCTCGCCAACGGGCGCATCCTGACCGGGCTCCTCCCCGACGGTCGACTGAAGATCATCCGCGGCGGTGGCCACCTGTTCCTGCTGGAGCGGCCCGCCGAGATCGCCGCCCTCGTCGCCGCCTTCCTCACCGGCGACGGGTCAGGAGCGATCTGATGTCTGTTCCGAGCTCGGGCCAGGACGCGGAGCGGCGGCGGTTGGCCGAGGCCGACGAGTCGGGGGTGCCGTGGCGGCGGTGGGGTCCGTACCTGAGCGAGCGGCAGTGGGGCACCGTCCGGGAGGACTACAGCGGCGACGGGGACGCCTGGTCGTACTTCAGCCATGACCAGGCGCGGTCGCGGGCGTACCGGTGGGGCGAGGACGGCATCGCGGGCGTCAGCGACGACCGGCAGCGGCTGTGTTTCGCGCTGGCGTTGTGGAACGGCCGGGACCCGGTGTTGAAGGAGCGGTTGTTCGGGCTGACCAACGGCGAGGGGAACCACGGCGAGGACGTGAAGGAGTACTACTTCTACCTGGACAGCACGCCGACCCATTCGTACCTGAAGTTCCTGTACAAGTATCCGCAGGCGGCCTACCCGTACGCCGAGCTGGTGGCGGCCAACCGGGCGCGTGGCCGCGGCGACTTCGAGTACGAGCTGCTGGACACCGGCGTCTTCGCCGAGAACAGGTACTTCGACGTGGTCGTCGAGTACGCCAAGGCGGCGCCGGAGGACCTGCTGGTCGAGATCACCGTGCACAACCGGGGCCCGGAGCAGGCGAGCCTGCACCTGCTGCCGACGCTGTGGTTCCGGCACACCTGGTCGTGGGCGGGCGGGGCCGCCGTGCCCGGCCTGCGGCAGGTCGCCGGCGAGCCTGGGTCGGCGGTGGTCCGGGCCGAGCACCCGGAGCTGGGTCGCCGGTGGCTGTACTGCGCCGGCGAGGTGCCGGTGCTGTTCTGCGAGAACGAGACGAACAACGAGCGGATCTTCGGCGGCGTGAACGGCTCGCCGTATGTCAAGGACGGGATCGACCGGTTCGTAGTGCACGGGGAGCCCGGCGCGGTCAACCCGGACCGGACCGGCACCAAGGCCGCGGCCCACCACGAGCTGGCGGTCGCCGGCGGGGGCAGCGCCGTGGTGCGGCTGCGGCTGACCGACGCGGAGCTTGCCGGGCCGTTCGGCCCGGGCTTCGAGGAGGTGATGGCGCGGCGCCGGGCCGAGGCCGACGAGTTCTACGCCGGCATCACCGCGCCGGGGATGAGCGAGGACGAGCGGCGGGTGGTCCGGCAGGCGCTGGCCGGGATGCTGTGGAGCAAGCAGTACTACGGCTACGACGTGGAGCGGTGGCTGGCCGAGCATGGCCTCGACCCGCTCGGCGCCGACCCCGCGGTGCGCAACAGCGGCTGGTACCACTTGGTGGCCGGAGACGTCATCTCGATGCCGGACACGTGGGAGTACCCGTGGTTCGCGGCCTGGGACCTGGCCTTCCACACGGTCGCGCTGTCCATGGTGGACATGGCGTTCGCCAAGGACCAGCTGGGTCTGCTGCTGCGCCGGCTGTACCTGCACCCGAACGGGCAGATCCCGGCGTACGAGTGGAACTTCGGAGACGTCAACCCGCCGGTGCACGCCTGGGCGACGCTGTTCGTGTACGAGCTGGAGAGGCTGCGCACCGGGCGGGCCGACCGGGCGTTCCTGACGAACGCGTTCCACAAGCTGATGACCAACTTCACCTGGTGGCTGAACCGCAAGGACCCGGACGGCCGCAACGTCTTCCAGGGCGGCTTCCTCGGGCTGGACAACATCGGCGTGTTCGACCGCAGCGCGCCGCTGCCGACCGGCGGGCGCCTGGACCAGGCCGACGGGACCGCCTGGATGGCGCTGTACTGCCAGCACCTGCTGGAGATCGCGGTCGAGCTGGCCACCGAGGACCCGGTGTACGTCGAGCAGGCGCAGACGCTGTTCGAACACTTCGCCTGGATCGCCGTCGCCTTGAACCGCATCGGGGCGGACAACGACAGCCTGTGGGACGAGCAGGACGGGTTCTTCTACGACCTGCTGCGGCTGCCGGACGGCACCGCGACCCGGCTGAAGGTCCGCTCCCTGGTCGGGCTGCTCCCGCTCGCCGCGACCACGGTGATCGGCGCCTGGGCCGACCGCCGGTTCCCCGAGCTGGTCACCGGCGCCAGGGAGTTCGTCGAACGGCATCCCGGCGTGCAGGCCACCGTCTCCTCGCAGCCGCAGCTTCGTCCCGGCGTCGCCGGGGGGCACCTGTTCGCCCTGTTCGGCGAGGACCGGCTGCGCCGGATCCTGACCCGCATGCTGGACGAGGACGAGTTCCTCAGCCCGTACGGCATCCGCTCGCTGTCCCGCTACCACGCCGAGCACCCGTACTCGTTCTGGGTACACGGGCAGGAGTACCGGGTCGGCTACCTGCCCGCCGAGTCCGACACCGGCATGTTCGGCGGGAACTCCAACTGGCGCGGGCCGGTGTGGTTCCCCACCAACCTGCTGCTGATCCGGGCCCTGCTCAACCTGCACGCCTACCACGGCGACGAGTTCACCGTCGAATGCCCGACCGGGTCCGGCCGGCAGCTGAACCTCTACCAGGTCGCGGAAGACATCGCGGCCCGGCTGACCCGCATCTTCCTCCAGGACGAGACCGGCCGCCGGCCGGTGTACGGCGGGCAGACCACGTTCCAGACCGACCCGCATTGGCGGAACCTGTTGCTGTTCCACGAGTACTTCCACGGCGACAACGGAGCCGGCCTCGGCGCCAGCCACCAGACCGGCTGGACCGGGCTGGCCGCGGTGACCGCGACCCTGTTCCACGTGATCGGCCCCCAGGACTGGCTCACCGCCAGCCGCGAGGCGCTCCGCCCGGCGGATCAGCCCGGTGCGCCGGAGGCCGGCCCGTGACCGGGTGGCCGGCGCAGCCGGTGATCTACGAGATCAACACCGTGATCTGGCTGGCGGAGCTGAGCCGCCGGCACGGCCGCCCGCTGACGCTGGGCGACCTGCCCGCCGCGGCCTGGGACGAGGTCGTGCTGCCCGGCATGGATGCGGTCTGGCTGATGGGGGTGTGGCAACGCAGCCCGGCCGGGCTGGGGATCGCTCTGCGGGACGCGACCCTGCAGGCGTCGTTCCGGCAGGCGCTGCCGGACCTTCGCCCGAACGACATCGTCGGGTCGCCGTACTGCGTCCGCAACTACGTCGTCGACCCGGCGCTGGGCGGACCGGACGGGCTGGCGGCCGCCCGCGTCGAGCTGGCCCGCCGCGGGCGGCGCCTGCTGCTCGACTACGTGCCCAACCATGTGGCACCCGACAACCCGTGGCTGACCGACCAGCCGGCGTACCTCGTCCAGGGTGGACCGGACGACCTGGCGCGGTCGCCCGACGCGTTCCTGGAAGCCGCCGGTCACGTGTACGCCCGCGGCCGCGACCCCTACTTCCCACCCTGGCCGGACGTCGTGCAGCTGAACGCCTTCAGCGAGCAGCTTCGGGCGGCGACGGTGGACACCCTGGCCTCGATCGGTGACCAGGCCGACGGGGTGCGCTGCGACATGGCGATGCTGCTGCTGACCGACGTGTTCGCCCGCACCTGGGGCGACCGGGTCGGTGCTCCGCCGGCCGAGGACTTCTGGACGCAGGTCATCCCCGAGGTGAGGCAGCGACACCCGGGTATGCTCTTCGTCGCAGAGGCGTACTGGGACCTCGAGTGGACCCTCCAGCAGCAGGGGTTCGACCACTGCTACGACAAGCGCCTGTACGACCGGCTGCTGCACGAGAACGCGGACTCGGTGCGCGCCCACCTGCGCGCCGACATCGCCTACCAGCGAGGACTCGTGCGTTTCCTGGAGAACCACGACGAGCCGCGGGCGGCCGCCACGATGTCGCCGGACCGGGAGCGCGCGGCCGCGGTGGTGACCGCGACGCTGCCCGGCGCGACGCTCTGGCACGAGGGCCAGTTCGAGGGCCGCCGGGTCCGCCCGCCGGTCTTCCTCGCCCGCCGGCCGCAGGAGCCCGTCGACGAAGACCTGCGCAGGTTCCACCGCGAGTTGCTGGCGGCGGTGCACTCCACCGGCCTGCGGTCCGGGCAGTGGCAGTTGCTCGACGTGAACGGTTGGCCGGACAACCCCACCGACCACAACCTCGTCGCATGGTGCTGGACCGGCGACGGCAGCCGGCATGTCGTCGTCGTCAACCTCTCCGACGCACCCGCGCAGGGACAGGTGCCGCTACCGTGGCCCGACCTGCGCGGCCGACGCTGGCGGCTGGCCGAGCTGCTCGCCGACACCAGCTACGAACGAGACGGGGACGGGCTGGTTCAGCCAGGACTGTACGTCGCGCTCGACGGCTGGCGCTGGCACCTCCTCGCCGTGCAGCGGTTACCGAGCGACGTGGCAGCGGACGGCGGGCCGGACCGATGACCGGTACCGGGCCGACCGCCGGCGACGGTGCCGTACCCGGCCCACGCCCGAGGCCCGAGCCGACCGCCGACGACGGTGCCGTACCCGGCCCACGCCCGAGGCCCGAGCCCGACTCGTCGAGCCCGCCCAGTCCGCCGTCCGAGCCGTCGCCGAGGTGGCCTCCGGTCACCTACTGGGTGTGGACCACGCTCGCCGTCGTGGCCACGCTGCTCGTGGTCGCCGCCGCGCGCCGGGTCACGCACATCCTGCTGCTGGTCCTCATAGCGTTCGTGCTCGCCGTCGGCCTGGACCCGGCAGCGCGGTGGCTCGGCCGCTTCCGGGTGCGGCGCGGCTGGGCGGTGACTCTTATCTTCGTCGGGTTCGCCGCATTCCTGGCACTGTTCGTGGCGCTGTTGACCCCGCCGATGGTGCGGGAGATCCAGCAGTTCTCCGGCGCCCTGCCCGGCTACCTCGACGACCTGCAGAGGCGGACCGACTGGATCGGAAATGCCGCGCGACACGCCAACGTCTCGGCCAAGGTCCAACAGTTCGTCACGGACCTCCCGCAGCGCGTCGGCCAGTCGTTCAACACGATCATCGGCTTCGCCGGGACGGTGTTCGGCCGCATCTTCGACCTGTTCACCGTCAGCATCCTCACCATCTACTTCATGCTCTCCTTCCCGCAGCTGCGCCACACCGTGGCGAGTTTCACCCGGCCGCAGTACCGCGCCCAGGTCGACAGGGTGCTGCAGCGCTCGCTCGAGAAGATCGGCGGCTACGTATCGGGGAACCTCATCACCTCGGCGGCGTGCGGGGTGCTCACCGTACTGGGGCTGCTCGCCATCGGAGTCCCGTACGCGGTCCCGCTCGGCCTGTGGGCCGGCGTGGCCGACCTCATCCCTCAGGTCGGCGCATACCTGGGCGCGATCCCCGCCATTCTCGTGGGGCTGGCCAAGGGCCCGGCGTATGGGATCGCCGCAGCCGCGTGGTTCACCGCGTACCAGCAGTTCGAGAACTACATCCTCGCCCCCCGCGTCTACAAGAACTCGATCGACCTCTCGCCGGCGGCGGTCATCGTCAGCACGCTGATCGGCGGTACCTTGGCCGGCTTCGCCGGCGCCCTGCTGGCCCTGCCGGTCGCCGCCACGATCAAGGTCGTCATGTCCGATGTCGTGCTGGCCGGCCGGCGTAGCCAGCTACCCGAGGAACCGTCGAAACCGGCGAAGCCAGCCAGGACAAGCCGGCGTCGACGCCGCCGGCGGCCGAGCCCGGACACCGATCCAGGGCCGGTCCGGTCGACGGAGTGACCCACGCTCGGCGGGTGGGGATGACGTCCCTCCCCGCCGGTCAGCCGGCCTTTCGGCGGTCGAGCCGGTCGTTCAGGGTGATGGCGGCGTTGATGAGCGCGAGGTGGGTGAAGGCCTGCGGGAAGTTGCCCAGCTGCTCGCCGGTGAGGCCGATTTCCTCGGAGTAGAGGCCGAGGTGGTTGGCGTAGGTGAACATCTTCTCGAGGACGAGCTGGGCCTGGTCCAGCCGTCCGGAGCGGGCCAGCGCGTCCACGTACCAGAACGTGCACAGCGAGAACGTGCCCTCCGAGCCGCGCAGCCCGTCCGGGGAGGCCTCCGGGTTGTAGCGGTAGACCAGGCTGTCGGAGACCAGTTCGGCGTCCATCGCGTCCAGGGTGGACAGCCACATCGGGTCGCTCGGCACGACAATGCCGACCTGCACCATCCGCAGCAGGGACGCGTCCAGCACCTCGGTGTCGTAGTGCTGCACGAACGCGCCGCGTTTCTCGTTCCACCCCTTGTCCATGACCTGCCGGTAGATCCGATCGCGTTCGGTCGTCCACCTGGCTAGTTCTCCGGGCCGGCCGCGGTCGGCGGCCAGCCGGACGGCCCGGTCGAACGCGGTCCAGGAGTTGATCCGGCCGTAGACGAAGTCCTGCCGGCCGCCGCGGGTCTCCCAGATGCCCTCCTCGGCCTGGTCCCAGTGATCGCTCAGCCAGTCGAGGATGCGTGCCAGCCGGGTCCAGCCGGAATGGGGGATCTCGACGCCGTGCCGGTCGGCGAAGTAGAGGGAGTCCATCGCCTCGCCGTAGATGTCGAGCTGCAGTTGGTCGGCCGCACCGTTGCCGATGCGCACCGGCGCCGAGCCGCGGTAGCCCTCGAAGTGGTCGAGTGTCTCCTCGACCAGGTCGGAGGACCCGTCCACCCGGTACATGATCTTCAGCGGGCCGGAGTCGACGCCCACATGCTCCTGCACCCGATCCTCTAACCAGTCGAGGAAGGCCTTGGCCTCCTCGACATAGCCGAGGCCGAGCAGGGCATAGACGGAGAACGACGCGTCCCTGATCCAGGTGAACCGGTAGTCCCAGTTCCGCTCCCCGCCGACCTGTTCGGGCAGGCCCGCGGTCGGGGCGGCCACCAGCGCGCCGGACGGGGCGTAGGTCATCAGCTTCAGGGTCATCGCCGAGCGGTACACCTGCTCCCGCCACCGGCCTCGATAGGTCGAACGGCCCAGCCAGCGGCGCCAGAACGCGACCGTGTCCTCGAACAGCGAGGTGATCTCCGCCGCGGTGAGCCGGTGCGGCCGCGCGGCCGCCGCGGTCTCCAGCATCACCGCGCCGACCTGACCGACGCGGACGGTGGCCGACAGCCGGATGGTGTCCCCGTGCGGGTCTGGCACCCTGACCTGGGCCGGGTCCCAGGTCAGCGGGCCCCCGGCGTGCAGCGTGAGCTGCCGGCCCGCGGCCCGGAACACCGCGCCGTCGTCGCCGATCTCCAGCGTGTGATCGGCCCGCCCGTAGTCGAACCGCGGCGCGCACTCGAACACGAACCGCAGCTCACCGCGGATCACCCGCACCATCCGGACCAGCCGATGGTTGTCCGTCGGCGCCCGGCCCGCGGGCACAGGCATGAAGTCGACGACCTCGCCCACCCCACCCGGCGCCATGAAGCGGGTGATCAGCGCGGCGCTGTCGGGGAAGTACAGCTGCTTCGAGACGTAGCCGGGCTCTGCCGGCGCGATCCGGAACCGTCCACCACGCTCACGGTCGAGCAGCGAGGCGAACACGCTCGGCGAGTCGAAGCGGGGGCTGCAGAACCAGTCGATCTCACCGTCGGTCGTCACCAGCGCCGCGGTGTGCAGGTCACCGATCAGGCCGTGATCGGCGATCAGCGGATAGGAGCTCATGAGGTCGCCTTCTCCGCGATGACCCCGCCGAACGAGCGTCCGATCAGGATCGGTTTGCCGGGCTGCCGGTCGGTGATCGCCGCGTGGTGCGTCCACGAGGTGGGGCGCAGCCACAGGCCGTGGCGGGACACGACCGGGGCACGGGTGTCGGTCATGGTGGTGGCCTGTCTCGAGTGGGATACCGATGAGGTCGATGGTGCGGTTGGCATGGCCGGCGCGGCTTCGGTCACCTGACTGTGCTCCGGCCGGCTCAGGCCTGAGCCGGCGGCGGCTTGATCTCCCGCTTGAGGATCTTTCCCGTCGGCCCCTTGGGCAGCACGTCGAGGAACCACACCAGCCGCGGGTACTTGTACGCCGCGATCTGCCCCTTGACGTAGTCGCGGATCTGTTCGGGGGTCGCTTGTGCCCCTGGCTTCAGCGCGACCGCCGCGCCGACCTCCTCGCCCAGCTGGGGATGCGGCACCCCGATGACCGCCGCCTCGGCGATGGCCGGGTGCTCGTAGAGGACCTCCTCGACCTCCCGCGGGTAGACGTTGTAGCCGCCGCGGATGATCAGGTCCTTCTTGCGGTCGACGATGAAGAAGTAACCCTCCTCGTCGACCCTGCCCACATCGCCGGTGTGGAACCAGCCGGCCCGGATGGCGTCCTGGGTCGCCTCGGGCCGGTTCCAGTAGCCCTTCATGACGTTGTGGCCCTGGATGAGGATCTCGCCCACGTCGCCCTGCGGGAGCTCGTTGCCGTCGTCGCCGGCCACCCGCATCTCCACCCCGGCGATCGGGGTGCCGATCGAGCCCGCCCTGCGCTCGCGGCCCGGGTGGTTGAAGGAGGCCACCGGCGACGTCTCCGACAGGCCGTACCCCTCCAGAATGATGCACCCGAACGCCTGCTCGAACGCGCGCATGACCTCCACCGGCATCGCCGCGCCGCCGGACACGCACAGGCGCAGGCTGCCGACGTCGTAGCGGGATCGGTCGGGGTGGCCGAGCAGCGCCGCGTACATCGTCGGCACCCCTTCGAAGACCGTCACCCGGTCCCGCTGGATGATCTCGAGCACCTTGCCCGGGTCGAAACGGGGGAGCAGGGTCAGGCAGGCCCCCGCCGACACCGCAGCGTTCAGCGCGCAGGTCTGCCCGAAGGCGTGAAACAGCGGCAGCCCGCCGAAGATGACGTCGTCCTCGGCGAGGTCGAACAGGTCGGGGCCGATCACACCCTCGATGTTGCGCCGCAGGTTGGCGTGGGTGAGCTCGGCGCCCTTCGGATGCCCCGTGGTACCCGAGGTGTAGAGGATCACCGCGGTGTCGTCGTCGTCGCGGTCGGCTATCCCGTCCGACTGCGGCCCGGCGTCCAGCACGGCCGTGGGCGTCGGCTCGACCGTGACGCACAGGGCGTCCGCCTCCTTTGCTCCGGTCTGCGCCTCGTCGGCGACCGCATGCCAGGCGAACACGATCCGTGCTCCGGAGTCGGTCAGGTAGTACTCGACCTCCCGCGCCTTCAGCAACGGGTTCATCGGGATGACCATGCATCCGGCCCGCAGCACCCCGTAGTAGACGGCCGCGAACTGGATCACGTTGGGCAGCATGATGCCCACCCGGTCGCCGGGCCGCAGGCCGTGCTCCAGCAGCAACGCGGCCACCCGCGCGCTGGCCTCGTTCAGCTCACGGTAGGTCAGCTCGGACCCGTCGAGCCGCACCGCCACCCGGTCGGCCCGGACATCAGCGCTGCGCACCAGGTTGGCGGCAAGGTTCACGGCACCTGCACCTCCTACGGCTGCGCCCCCGACCGGCGGCGGTACGGAGGAGTCTCCAGTGGCCGCCGCCGCGGCGCTAGGTGTTTCCGCCACGGAACCGGGCGTCGTCTTGTGCCCCGCGCACAAGAATCTGGGGAGTTCGGGGATTCGCACAGCGCCCACGGTTCCTACCATTGCCGCAACGCCCGCCGCACCGGGCGACTTCGCGAGGGAGACAACGCCATGGCCGACGCACCGCTGCAACGCAACGTCGTCGAGGAGCTGCTCTGGGACCCGAAGGTCGACAGCGAGTCGATCGCCGTGTCGGCGGACGACCACGGCAAGGTCACCCTCCGGGGCACGGTCGCCAGCCTCCGGCAGAAGCGGGAAGCCAAGAACGCCGCCGAACGCGTCTTCGGGGTCACCCATGTGACGGACGACCTGGAGGTCCGGCTCCTCACCGAACATCGCCGCGGGGACGCCGAGCTGCGCGGCGACGTCCTTCAGGCACTCATGCTCGACGCGCTGGTGCCGACCACCATCGACGCGAGCGTCGAGAACGGCTTGGTGACCCTCACCGGCACCGCCGACCGGCAGTACCAACGCGAGGAGGCCGAGTTCGTCGCCGGGAACGTACGCGGGGTGACCGGCGTCGAGAACGACGTCTACCTCACCTTCCCCACGCCCAGCGCGCACGACATCGAGCACTCCATCAAGAAAGCGCTGGTACGCAACGCCAAGCTGGACGCGGACAACCTCAACGTGACCATCTCCGACGGCACCGTGACGCTCAGCGGGACCGTGCGTTCCTGGTCCGAGCACGACGCCGCGGTTGCGGTCGCCTGGACAGCTCCCGGCATCAAGGCCGTCCACGACCACCTCACCATCTCCTACTGAACCCGGCCGTGGGGCGGTAGCGTCCGCGCTGGATCTCGACGACGTGAGGGGGCGCGATGGCGGTCGAGCCGCCACTTCGGGTCGAGCGGCGGGAGGAGCTGATCTGGCTGCTCAGCCAGGCCTGCGAGCTGGAGCACGGGCTGATGTGCGAGTACCTGTTCGCGCAGTTCTCCCTCAAGCGGAGCCCGGAGGATGGGCTCAGCGCCGAGCAGGCGGCGAAGGTCGCTGGCTGGGAGACGGTGCTGATCGACGTGATCAAGCAGGAGATGCTGCACCTGGCGCTGGCCACCAACCTGCTCACCGCGTTGGGGGCCGCGCCGCACCTGCACCGGCCGAACTTCCCCGTCCTGTCCCGCTGGTACCCGCCGGGGGTGCAGATCGCGCTGGTCCCGTTCGGCGAGCGGGCGCTGCGGCACTTCATCTACCTGGAACGCCCGGAGGGGATGGACCTCGACGACGCCGAGGGCTTCGCGGCCGTTGGCCAGGCCCGGCCGCTGACCGACGGGGACTCGCTGATGGCCGTCCCGGAGGACTACCAGACCGTCGGTCACCTGTACCGCGGCATCGAGCACGGCCTGGAATGGCTGGTCGCGCGGCACGGCGAGGCCGGGGTGTTCATCGGGCCGCCGGAGGCGCAGGCGACCACCGCGGTGTTCGAGTGGCCCGAGCTGACCGCGGTCACCGACGTGGCCTCGGCGAAGGCGGCGATCGAGCTGATCGTGGAGCAGGGCGAGGGCGCCCGCGGCGACTGGCGGGACGCCCATTTCGGCAAGTTCGTCGCGCTGCTCGACGACTACCTGGCCTCCCGGGCGGCCGACCCCGGCTTCCAGCCGGCCCGGCCGGTCGAGCCGGCCTACGTACGCCGCCCGCCCGACCTCGACACCGAGACCGTCACCATCACCGACCCGCTGACCGCGCAGGTCGCCGACCTGTTCACCGCGGTCTACGAGACCACCCTGCAGGCGCTCAGCCGATACTTCGTGCACAGCGGGGAGACCGACGCTCAGCTCACCACCCTGGCCAAGACGGCCAAGCACCTGATGAACTGGGTCATGCGGCCACTGGGCAGCGTCCTGACCACCCTGCCGATCGGGCCGCAGCGGCCGGGGATGCTGGCCGGGCCGGCCTTCGAGATCGTGCAACCGTCCTTCTACGTGCTGCCCCACCGCCAGGCGGCCTGGCGGATCCTGGCCGAGCGGCTCGACGATCTCGATGCCCGGGCCGACCGGCTCAGCCAGAACGCCGGGCTCGGACAGCTCGCCGAGCTGGCCACCGACCTGCGCGGCATGGCCCACGACATCGCCTCGGCCTAGCGAGCACCGCGGGGATGCCCGCCGGTCCCTCGTGCCCAGCGTCGAGATGTGCTAGCACTGGGCGATGTCTGATGAACGGGACCGCGGGCAGGCACCGGCACGGGGCCTGGAGGAAGCGGTAGCCCGCAGGCCCCACGACCTGCTCGGCTCGGCGCAGCGGCCAGCGGGTGCGGACGGCTCGGAGAGCGTGGTGACCGTGCTGGTCGCCTTCGCCGCCAACCTCCTGGTGGCTACGGCCAAGTCGGTCGCCGCCGGGCTGACCGGGTCGGCGTCGATGCTGGCCGAGGCGGCGCACTCCTGGGCGGACGCCGGCAACCAGGTGCTCCTGGTGGTCGCCAACCGGCGGTCGGTGCGCCCACCCGACCGCGCACACCCGTTGGGGTACGGCCGGGAGGCGTACGTGTGGTCGCTGTTCGCCGCGCTCGGGCTGTTCGTGGCCGGCGCCGCGGTGTCGGTGACCCACGGCGTGCAGGAGCTCATCTCGCCGGAACCGGCCGGTGACTTCGTGGTCGGATATGTCGTGCTGGCCGTGTCCTTCGTGCTCGAGGCGGTCTCGTTCCGGCAGTCGCTCCGGCAGGCCAAGCCGGAGGCCGAGGCGCTGCAGCGGGACCTCATCGAGCACGTCCTGGCCACCTCCGACCCCACGCTTCGGGCGGTGTTCGCGGAGGACTCCGCCGCGCTGATCGGTCTGGTCGTCGCCGCGGCCGCGCTGGCCGCCCGCCAGCTGACCGGCTCGCCGACCCCGGACGCGGTCGGATCGATCCTGGTCGGCATGCTGCTGGCGGTGGTCGCGGTCGTCCTGATCAACAGCAACCGACGGTTCCTGATCGGGCAGGAGGCCGACCCCCGGGTGCGCGCGGCCGCCATCCGGGCGCTGCTGGACGAGCCCGAGGTCGCCCGGGTGACCTACCTGCGGCTGGAGATCGTCGGGCCCCGACTGGTCTCGGTCGTCGGCGACGTCGACCTCACCGGCGACGACACCGAGTCGCACCTGGCCGTCCGGCTACGCGCGCTCGAGGAGAAGATCAGCGCCTCCCCGGCAGTGGCCGGCGCGGTGCTGAGCCTGTCCGCGCCGGACGAGCCGACGCTGGTGGGCTGAGTACCACGGGCCGCCCAGCAGCCGACAAGCCGCTTCACATATCCGTTGCCGAGCGCTGAACCCGGGCGCCGCCGTCCAGTGTGGAGTCTGCGATCAGCCGCTCGCCCAGGTCGGCCAGCTCGCGCCACATCACCGGGTTCTGGACTCAGCCGGAGTCCTCGCCGGACCCTTTGGCAGCTGAGCGGCGATCGCCGTCATCGCCGTGGTGACCCCGTGCGGGCGTCCACGGCACGGGACCGACGGTACGGCCGCCCGCAGCAGCGGCCATCGTCCGCGGAGCACAAGTCCTTGACGGATATTGGTGCTTGCGGCCCGATGGCCGCGGTCACCAGCGTGCCTAGCATCAGCACCACGCCGACGGCTTGGTCTCGCCAACCACCGGCAGAAGCGGTTCCACGATGGGAGCGGCATGGCGAGGCGGCGCCTACCTCACCCGCCCTCGACGAAACCGCGGCCACCGCGGGCGAACCTCCCGCCCCCGAGCACCAGGCCAACCACTACGCTGCCCACACCACCGCGGCGCCAGCCGGCGCCAGGCAACCCGCCTCCAGGAACCCGGGCGGCTCAGGCATCGGGTCGATCTGCACCTGCGAAGGCAGCGAACCCATCCTGGTCCCGATCGGGAGAAGGGACATCACCGGTGTCGGCGCCTTCGCCCGACCAGCCTGCCATCCGGTTCGTCGATGTCGACGGCGTTCGACTGCGCGTCTCGGTCCGCGGGTCGGGGCCACCGCTGCTGCTCATCACCGGACTCGGGGCCAGCCTCGACCTCGCCGAACCGTTCGAGCGGGAGATGACCGCCCGCGGGATGCAGACCATCGGCTTCGACGCGCCGGGGGTAGGGCAGTCGACCTTGTACCGCTGGCCGCGGCGGATGCCCGGTGTCGCCGGCACGGTGGAACGGATGCTCGACGCGCTCGGGTACGACCAGGTCGACGTCCTCGGGGTGTCCCTCGGTGGCGTCATCGCCCAGCAGCTTGCCCACCAGGCCCCGACTCGGGTGCACCGGCTCGTCCTGGCCGCCACCGGGCCCGGGGTGGTCGGGCTAGGGGGCGTGCCGGGCTCACCGCGCGCCTGGCTCGCCCTCGCCACCCGGCGCCGCTACCAGTCGCCGGACTACTACCGTCGTATCGCCGGAGCGCTGTACGGCGGGGAGGCTCGGCGCGACCCCGACGCGCTGCTGCACGGGTCCATCGCACGGTTCTCCGCGGCGCCGAGCCTGCGCGGCTACCTCTTCCAGCTGTACGCGATCAGCTTCTGGACCGGTCTGCCCTGGCTGTGGCGGCTCCGGCAGCCGACCCTGGTGCTCGCCGGCGACGACGACCCCATCGTCCCGGCGATGAACGGGCGGATCCTCGCCCGCTGCATCCCGGACGCACGGCTGCACATCGTGCCCGGGGGCGGGCATCTGTTCCTCCTCGAACGGCCCGCGGAACTCGCCGGCGTGGTCGCCGACTTCCTCACGGCCAAGGAGGGCGACGACCTCGCCCGCCCACCCGACCAGGGGCAGGAGTCCCGGGCCGCGGTCACGGTTGGAAGTGCTGTGCTCGACGGCGTTCGAGTCGCGCGGCGCCTGCTGCGGCGAGCCCGCCCCGACGGGCTTCGCCAATGGCGTCGCCGCGGCCGTGGTGCTCGTCGCCGGGAGTGAGCTCGCCAGCCACCTCGGCGTCATGGGGGACCGGAGGAGCTGCCGCGATCACGACCGGCTCCGACGGCTCCGCCTACGTGGCCGGGGCGAAGCCACCGGCCGATCTCGTCGTCGACCACGTCTGAGCCGCGAGGACGAGCTCGACGTCGCCTCGCCGAACGCTCGGAGCAAACAGGACTCCGGCCTTCGCCGGCACAGATCGCCGGTCTGCACGTCGGTCCGGGCCGTCCCCCGGTTTGACGGTCGGCGCAGGGGGTAGCCCGATGTTCCCGGTTGAGACTGCAGCCGTCCCCCAGCATCTCGTATCAGAGGTCCTCTTCGCCTCATCACAGCCCGGGCGGCGCCTCGCCGCGTTGTCGTCGCCGATTCGGTCCCGGTATCGGCCTCCTTCGCGTGTGTGACGCGCGTCCGGATCCCTGGCAGGTCTGAAGAGCCGCGATGCGGGACCCAATGCTCGATCACGACCGCGCGCCCCGGGGCCACGACCGAACGCCCATGCGGCCGCGACCGGCGGCCGCGCCCACCACGGAGGACACAGGAGGTCACATGAGTCTCGCAGACAAGGCGAAGAACAAGATCGAGGAAGCGACCGGCGGGGCCAAGGAGAAGCTCGGCGAGGCCACCGGGAACGAGGACATCGAGGCCGAAGGCCGGGCCGACCAGGCGGAGGGGAAGACCAAGCAGGCCGGCGAGCATGCCAAGGATGCCGGCCGCGACATCAAAGACGCCGCCAAGAACGCGTACGGCAAGTAGCCGTCCGCTTTGGACAGGGCCTCGGCTAGTGCTCGAGGCCCTGTCCGACCCGGCCGCGCGTAGACGACCGAGGACCGAGTTCGGCACCAACTTCTCACCTGGAGACTCACGATGACCGACCGCAACACCCTCGTCCGTTCCATGCACGACCTCGGCGCAGCCGCGTGGTTCGGCGGCTCGTTGATGGGTGCCGTCGGGTTGAATGGTGCATCTCAGGATGCCGCCGACCCGGCCGACCGGGCCAGGCTCGCCGCGGCCGGATGGGCCCGCTGGTCCCCGGTCGGCGCTGCCGCCATCGGCGCTCACCTGCTCGGCGGCCTCGGGCTGCTCGCGGCCAACTGGCGCCGGGTCGGCGGCCAGAACGGCGTCGCCGCCAACACCGCCGTGAAGGCCACGGTCACCGCCGCCGCGGTCGCAGCCACCGCGTACGGCGGCGTGCTCGGCGCCCGGGTCGCCGCCGCCGGCCGGGTGGAGTCCGAGGGAGGCACCCAGCCCTCCGGCGACACCCCTGCCGACGTGGCATCCGCACAGCGGCGGCTTCGCGTGGTGCAGTGGGTCATACCCGCGCTCACCGGAGTCGTGGTCCTGCTGGGCGCGCAGCAGGGCGAGCAGCAGCGCCCGGCCGAGATCGTCAAGGGCGTCGCGGCGAGGCTCATCAGGCGCCGGCGCGCCGTCCCGCCCGGCTGAGCCGGCCCGAGCACCCTGCGCCGGTGCTGCAGCTGGCCGCGGCTGCCCCCGGGTCAGCCACCGCGGCTTCCCCGGGGCCGACCGTCTCGGCCGCGCCACCGGCCGCCGCCGCGCCGGCATCGAACACCGCGTCGAAGGGTTCGGTCACCGGCGCTTACCTCGCGGCCGCCATCGGCATCCTGATCGGCCTGGCCGGCCTGACGCTGGCCCTCGGCGCACGCCGGCGGCCCGCCCGGCTGCCCACCGAGGAGCCGGCGAAGACCACCGTCGCCCGATGAGCGTCAGCCGGCCGCGGCCACGCACGATCGGCCACCGCCGCTGACCGCCGCCCGGGCGCCGATGGCCCTGCGCCTTGGGATATTGGCCAGCCGCAGCCAGCAGTAGTGCGTTTGGCATCCGAAGGCGGATTCGCCGGGGCTGTACTCGATGCGGGCTGCGGGACCGGCGAGAACGCTCTGCACGTCGCCTCGCCGGGCTTGTCGGTTCTGGGCGTTGACGTGGCTGAGACGGCACTGGCGATCGCCGGAGAGAAGGCCGACGACCGTGGGATCGAGGTTGAGTTCGCCGCGGCTGACGCGTTCCAGCTGGAGCGTTTGGGGCGCAGGTTTGAGACGGTGTTGGACTGCGGACTGTTCCACACCTTCGACGGCGACGAGCGACCAGGATACGTGGCGAGTCTGGCGTCGGTGACCGAGCACGATGGAGCCCTGTATGTGTTGTGCTTCAGTGACGATGGTCCCGATACCGGCCCGCACCCCCTCAGTCAGGAGGAGCTGAGAGCGGCGTTCAATCCCAGCAATGGACGGATTCAGACGAGATACCACGACGACGGCGCAGATCTGAGCCGGTTCGCCGACCTGCTGGCCGCCGTGCGTCAGCCGGCGCTGTCGGTCACGGAGGCGACTTCAGCCGTGGTCAGCTTGATCGACGCGGCGGCGACGTTGTCGTCCAGGTGGGACACCGATCCGGTGCCCGGGATCGGCAGGATCGACGGCGACCGGGCCAGCAGCCAGGCGAGCACGATCTGCCGCGGTGTCGCGTCGTGGCGCTGCGCCATCTCCTGCACGATCCGGTCGCGGTCAAGGTCCTGGATCGGCGCCCACGGCAGGAAGACCAGCTGCTCCTGCTCGCAGAGGTCGACCATCGACTCCGACCGGCGGTCGTCGACGTTGTAGCGATTCTGGATCGACACGATCGGGGTGAGTCGCTGTGCCCGCCGCAGCTGCTCCTCGGTGACGTTGGACAGCCCGATGTGTCGGATCTTGCCCTGCTCCTTGAGGGTGACGAGCGCACCGATCGAGTCCTCCAGCGGCACCTTGGGGTCGGGCCGATGGAACTGGTAGAGCGGGATCTGCTCGAGCTTGAGCCGCCGAAGGCTTCCCTCGCAGGCCTCGATCAGGTGTTGCGGCCGACCGTCGGCCGGCCACCGTCCCGGACCGGTGCGCTCCAGGCCGCCCTTGGTCGCGATCACAAGATCCTCTGGGTACGGGTGGAGCGTCTCGCTGATGAGCTCTTCGCTGACGCCGGGTCCGTAGGAGTCGGCGGTGTCGATGAAGTTGACGCCGAGATCGACCGCCCGGCGCAGCACCGCCTTGGCCTCGTCGCGGTCCGCGGGCTGACCCCAGATGCCGGCACCGGTGATGCGCATGGCGCCGAAGCCGAGGCGGTTGACCGTCAGGTCGCCGCCGACGTCGATCGTGCCGGCCATTGCGGCGTCCACTGGTTTCACCTCTGACATCGATCAGGACTCCTTTGATCGGCCCAGAATACCGTCGTGTGGCTGACCCGCGCTGGGTCCTCACCGCACACGATGGCGGCTAGTGGTCGCGCTGTCGTCAGGGCGAGCGGCCAACCCGTCTACCGGCTAGCGGTAAACCCAGGACTGGGTCTAGCCGGAGACCAGGACGGGCGCTGGCGGCGATGCCATCCGGCGCTGGCGACGCGAGGCTGCTCCTGTCAGACCGGTCGGCGCCGGAGAGCACGACGCCACCCATCACGCCCTTGAAGGGGAGTAGCGATGACCGAGACGCGGAGCGTGGCGACGGTGGCGGACGTGTCCGCGGCGTGGCCGGTGAGGTGCCCGGCCCGGCATCGTCGATGTGACGGTGGTCGACGGTCGGCGGCTCGTCCAGCTGCCGGCGTGTGTCAAGGGACGCCCGGCGACGCCGGTAGGGCACGATGCGCCAGATCCAGATCCGCAGGCCGAAGCGGCCCGCCGCGCCCGCCGACCTCGACCTGCGCACGCCAGCCGGTCGGGTATTGCCGTACTGAGATGACGGGCACGACGTCCACCGCCGACGCCCTCGACCGGGCCACCGACCGGGCGAGCGATCCAGCTCGCGGCGGAGGGGGGCTGAGTGCTCGCCGGGACACCCTGTCGGCCGGCGCCATCCTCGACCGGCTCGACGGCCGGCGCGCCAGCCGACCGACCCGGTCCAGCGGGACGCCACCGCCGCGCCGGTAGTTCTGCGTCCGCGGTCTGCTGTCCACCCGCCCGAGACGCGGCGAGTGGCAGCTCCGTCCACCCCGCTAGCGGGAACCCCGCGACGCCGACTGGCAGCAGACCAGGACGGCCGCTGGCGTCGATGCCACCTGCCGTCGGCGACGCGAAGCTGTACTGGAAGGAATATGAGCGACCTCGCGTAGTCAAGAGCGGTAGAGGTGGGTAACAATGTGGTGCGTGCAGTTGCAGTGCGGCATCAGAGTAATCAATGAGCCTATCAGCTACATTTACTGTGCAGTATGTCCGGCAGACTACCATAACCATCTCGGTATGCCGGTGGACTGGACTGCACTGTTCGATCTCGGCGATATATACGTGCGGTTCGAAGATCTGAGACTCGACCGGTAGGTCAGGTGTGGCTTGCGCCACCGACCACGCTCGCCAGGTGACCACGACGCTCGTCGCCCGCCGAGAACTTCGCACAGCCGACCGGGCTGCTCTGGAGCCACCGCAACAGCCTGCCGCAGCAGACGATCGACGCGCTCAAGCGCCGCAACGGGCACGCGCCGATCTACGCCTGGGGCGGTCCGAACCAGGTGTCGGCATCGGTCGTCAAGCAACTCACCCAGTACGGTGCCGTGCAGCGGATCGTCGACTGGTCCACGTCGCAGCTCTAGTTGCTCCGGCCTACCCGGCCCGGTGCGGGACTCGGCCTCGCTGCAAGAGAAGTGGGCCGGACGCCGGTAGCGTCTGACGTACGCGCGTCGAGTGTCCAGGAGGGCCGATGGTGGTGCCGTTGATCGGCCGCGCGGTGGCCGCGGTCGTCGGCGCCGTGCTGGTGCTGTCGGCGGTCGGCAGTGTCATCGAGACGCTGATCGTGCCGCGCGCGGTCGGCGGTTGGCTGACCCGGTCGGTGGATCGCGTCGTGAACGGGGCGTTCTGGGTGGCGACCAGCCGTATCGCCGACTACCGGCGGCGGGACAGGGTGCTCGTCAAGCAGGCGGCGGCGATCCTGCTGGCACAGCTGGCCACCTGGCTCGGGATCTCGCTCATCGGGTACGCCCTGCTGCTGTGGCCGTTCGTCCCCGGCGGGGTGACGTCCGCGTTCACCGCCGCCGGGTCGTCGCTGTTCACCCTCGGATTCGCGGAGCCGCCCGGGGACGCGCCCACAGCGATCGCCTTCGCCGCCGCGGCGACCGGCCTGGCGATCGTCACGCTGCAGATCGCCTACCTGCCGACGCTGTACTCGGCGTTCAACCGGAGGGAAACCGAGGTCGCACTGCTGAACGCGCGGGCCGGTGTCCCGTCCTGGGGGCCGGAGCTGTTGGCGCGCACCCACTACGCGTTGGGGTCGGGCGTGTCGACCATCGATACGCTGCCTGACCTGTATGCCCGGTGGGAACGCTGGGCTGCCGACGTCGCGGAAAGCCACACCACCTACCTGCCGTTGGTGCGGTTCCGCTCACCCAGGCCACTGTCGTCCTGGGTGACGGCGCTGCTTGCGGTGTTGGACTCCGCCGCGCTGTTCCTGGCCCTGTCCCCGAAGTCCGCGCCGGTGGTGCCGGCTCGGCTCTGCCTGCGCGGGGGGTTCCTGTGCTTGAACCGGATCGCCCAGGCGATGGGCATCGAGGTGCCCGACGAGCCCGACCCGCGCGCCGGGATCAGCCTGACCTACCAGGAGTTCCTCGACGCGGTCACCCGGATGCGCAAGGTCGACTTCCCGATCGAACGCGACCCCGAGGAGGCGTGGGCGGACTTCGTCGGCTGGCGGGTCAACTACGAGCGGGCCGCCTACGCGGTGGCCGCCGCCGTCGAGGCCGTGCCGGCGCTGTGGTCTGGCCCGCGCCGGCGGCCCACCCCCGCAATCCCTCCCATCCGCCCCCCGCTCGGACGACCGCCCACGTAGACCGGGTCCGGAGTTCCGCTGCTGCGGCGGTGCCGACCCGCCGGTTCGCCTGCGAGCTGGTAGCCGTGCGGGTCGGCGTCCTCGGCGCCCTGGGCCGGAGGGTCAAGAGTGGACGTATCATCGCCAGCCGTGCCGGACCTCGCAGCGCTGAAGAGCGCCGCGCGCACCGCGATCGTGATGCCTGCGGTCTTCGCGCTGGCGGACAAGGTGATCGGGCAGCCGCAGACATCGCTCTTCGCGGCTTTCGGCTCATTCGCGATCCTTCTGTTTGTCGAGTTCGGAGGCCCGCCCCGGACTCGTTTCCTGGCGTACCTCGGGTTGGCGTGCGCCGGCGCCGCGTTCATCACGCTCGGGACGCTCTGCTCCCGCAACCCGTGGCTCGCCGCGGGCGCGATGGCCGCGGTCGGCTTCGGCACCCTGTTCTCGGGCGTGATGGGCGGCTACTTCGCGGCTGCCGGGACCGGAGCGATCCTCACGTTCGTCCTGCCAGTGACGCTCCCGGCGCCGAACTCCGCGATCCCAGACCGCCTGGAAGGTTGGGGTCTCGCGGCCGGCGCGGGGATCTGCGCGGTCATGTTGCTCTGGCCACCTCGCCGGGGCGCCGACCCTCAGCACGAGGCCGCCGGCGCGTTGCGCGCTGTGGCGGAGCTCATGGACGCGGACCCAGGACAGTTTGGCGAGCGCGCACGCCTCGCCCGCGACGCGGTCGATGCTCTGGGCCGCCGCCTGCGCGGCACCCAGCACCGCCCGACCGGCCCCCTCGGACCGACAGCCGCGCTCGCTTCGCTTCCCGACGAGCTGGACTGGCTCCTCTCCTTCCTCGCGCCCTCGGCCGAGCTGTCCGCGCTCGGGTTCGCCTATGCAGAGGACGCGGAAGCGATGGCCGCGGCCGCCGCCGTGCTCCGGGTGAGCGCGGACAGGCTCAGAGGTGGTGACGGGCAGCCGGACTTCGCACGGCTCGACGCGGCGCGAGACGCCGTCGCGCACGCGGTAGTGCGACGCCTGCCGGAACTGCCGGGCGGGACCTCCGGCGGCGCGGTGCCGGAGACCCTGGAGCCGCCGTTCCGGACCCGGGCGGCGACGTACTCGGCCCGTCAGGTCGCCGCCTACGCGCTGCGGGCCACCGGGGCGGAGGCCGCGGAACTCGACCACCGCGATCTCGCGTCAGCGCAGCCGGCGCGTGCGGCCCTGGCAGCGACGGAACAGTTGACGGTAGAGCACGCCAGCGTGGGCTCGGTGTGGTTCCAGAACAGCATCCGCGGCGCCATCGGGCTTGCGGTCGCCGTCTACATCGCCCAGCGGACCGGTCTTCAGCACGGATTCTGGGTGGTGCTCGGGACGATTTCGGTGCTGCGGTCGAACGCGCTCGGCACCGGGCGGACCATTCTCAGCGCGCTCGCGGGCACCGCCGTCGGGATCCTCGTCGGTGCGCTGCTCGTGATCGGCATCGGCACGCACGAAACGGTGCTGTGGGGCGTGCTGCCCGTTGCAGTGCTGCTCGCCGCCTACGCGCCGCGGGCAGTCTCGTTCGCCGCCGGCCAGGCGGGCTTCACCGTGGTCCTCTTCGTACTGTTCAACATCATCCAGCCGGTCGGCTGGAGGGTGGGACTGATTCGCGTCGAGGACGTCGCCATCGGCTTCGCGATCAGCCTCGGGGTCGGTCTGCTGTTCTGGCCGCGCGGTGCGGGTGCACTTCTGCGCGAGGACCTGGCTACCGCGTACGTACGCGCCGTGGACTGCGTCGTCGCCACAGCCCGGCAGGTGATCGACGGAGGAGACCTCGACGACGCCGAGCGCGCGGGGCGACCCGCGGACGCCGCCCTCCACCGGCTCGACGACGCCTTTCGGCAGTACCTCGCCGAGCGCTCCGCGACATCGTCGGACGTGGAGGACGTCGCGGCGCTGGTCGGCGGCGCGTCGCGGGTCCGCCGGGCGGCGCAGTCGCTCATCTCGCTCGGCCGCATGGTGGAGGGCAAGACACGACTCGAGCGCTGCGGCGAGAACCTCGACCGCGAGCTGCATGCTCTCCAATCGTGGTACGTCACACTCGGGTACGCGCTGGTGAACCGCCGCCCCGTGCCGCCGCCGCACATCCGCGACGCCGAGGGCAGCAGCCGTCTTCTCGCCTGCGTGCGCGACGCCGCCGCCGACGAGGCAACGGTCAAGGCCGCGCTCGTCCTGCTCTGGGCAAGCCAGCATCTGGACAACCTCTGGCTCCTCGAGGCCCACCTCGGCGAGCGGGCAAACGCCGCACGCGCGACCACGACGGAAGCCGGACTGCTCCGGAGGCTCAGGAGCTTTGCCTCGTGAAGACAGTTGCTCGGGATGTCTCAGTGACTGCCAGATGCGCTGGCCGACGTGACCGGAGTAGTCGCTCTTAGGCTTGTTTACGTCCTCCCGGCCGGCGCCCAACTCCACTGCCTGCCAGCCGGAATCCGGGGCGTCCGGTCAGCAACAGAGGACGACTGCTGCTGGCCCCGAAATCGCGAGTGTCACGACGCTAGCTCTCGGGGTGGACCCAGGCGGGTTCCGGCTTTCCGAGTATCGCGGCTGCGGCCGCCACGATCGCGGTGACGATCAGGACGATCAGGAGGGGATAGAAGATAGCGGTGTGAATGACGAGCGCGGCGCCCAGGAGGGCTCCCGCGAGCATGGCGGCCACTGCGGTCAAGCGACGCCCCGCCCTGGCTCCCTTGCCGCCCACGACAGTGCTGTCGGCGGCGACGCCCGTAATGGTCATGGTGAGCACGGTGGTGGTCAGGTCGGGTACCGCGAGCTTGCGGGCGGCCGCGTTCTGGATGCCCATCGAGACGGCGAGGACGACGATCAGCGGGTAACGGTACGCGGCGGTGACCGGGTTACCGCTCGACGCCGCCAGGACGACCGAGGCGACGAAGAAGGCGGTTTGCATGCTGGCGGTCGTACCGAGTAGTCGGCCTCGGTGCTGGCTGAGCCGCACGGCGGTGTGACCGCCGACCAAGGCGCCGACGCCAAACGACGCGATGGCCGCCGCGGAGGCAGGGATCGAGAACCCAGGCGCTCCGGCCAGGGCGAAGCCGAGGAGCACGACGTTGCCGGTCATGTTGGCGACAAAGACGTGCCCGAGGAGCAGATAGCTGAACGCGTCGACCAGGCCGGTCACCAGCGTCATCGCCAGCAGAAGTTGGGGCAGTGGCCCCTGCTTGCCGCGTCTCTCGGGCACGATCGTCTGGCGAACCTCTGCGAAGAAAGTGGTCATGCGGCACTCCTGGAATAGATCAACTACATCGGGTGAGCGTCGTCGGCCGTGCGGGAAGCGATGTTTTCGTAGCCAGCATCTCCACCATCGTTCCTACCTCGCTTCCGTCCACCTTCGCTTCCGTCCACCTTCGCGGTTCACTGCGGCTTGCGGCGCATGCTCGTCAGCATCGCGGCCGGGGCCGCCTACGTCTTCGCGGCCAGCGCCCAACCCGACTACCGGCCAGCAGGAATCAGAGGGCGTCAGTGCAGCCGCAGCGGGAGCTGAACGAGCAGCGTCCCTGCGCCAGGAGGGCTGCTGACCTCGATCGACCCGCCCAGGGCCTCCGCCCGGTCGTGGAGGCCGATCAGACCCGAGCCGCGGGCGGGATCGACGCCGCCCACGCCGCCGACGGGCTGGGCCACCTCATCGGCGCCGAGGCGACGTTCGTCTCCCGCGTCGATCGCGCGTCCGGGGAGCGCGGGGTGGTGCTCGAGGGCAGCCGGGTGCGGGCCATGGCGAGTCGCCGACGGCCGGCGGATGGTTCCGGCCACTGTGCCGCGGCCGCCTCCCTGACCGATAATCGTGGGGTGCCCTCACCATCCGGGACAGCCGACGCCGCGCCACTGAGTCCGCGAGCACCGCGGGTCGTGCTCGCCGACGACGATGTCCTGCTGCGCGAAGGCCTGGCCAGCCTGCTGGAGCGCTCGGGGTTTGAGGTCGTCGGCCAGGCGGGAACCAGCACCGAACTGCTCGCGCTGGCCCGTTCGGCCCAGCCGGAGCTGGCGATCATCGACATCCGAATGCCACCTGGGCACGCCATCGAGGGTCTCGAGGCGGCGCGGGTGATCCGCGAGGAACTGCCCGGCACGGCCATCATCGTGCTGTCCGCCCATGTCGAGGTGGATGAGGCGATGGACCTGCTGGCCGGCGGGGAGCGCACCGGCTATCTGCTGAAGAGCCGGGTGACCGATGTAGCGGCGTTCATCGAGACGGTCGAGCGGATCACCGCGGGCGCCTCGGTGGTGGACCCGTCCCTGGTGAAGGAGCTCGTGCAGGCCCGCCGACGGCGTGATCCGGTCGACGTCCTGTCGCCGCGTGAGCGCGAGGTGCTCGCCCTGATGGCCGAAGGCGCCTCCAACGCGGGCATCGCCCACCAGATCTTCGTCACCGAGGGCACGGTCGAGAAGCACGTCCGCAGCATCCTCACCAAGCTCGACCTGCCGGAGAGCGGAACCGATCACCGGCGGGTGCTGGCGGTCCTCAGGTTCCTCGAAGCGCGCTGACCCGCCGCGCGCTTCCGGCCCTGCCGACCGGCCGGAGGAAATCCAGCCGCTCACAACGTGTTCTCAGTTGGCGCACAACCTTCTCTGAGCGAGCCGGCCAAACCTGGAGTTCGAACCGGTCGGAGCGGATCGCACTGGCAACAAGGAGGAGCCGTGAGCACACCAGGAGCGCCGGGATCGGAAACGAGCAGCGGCGCGGAGGGCACGGCCGGGCGCCAGCCGCCAGGCGGCGACGTCCCAGCCGGCGCCGGCGGTGAGCCGGGCGAGCAGGACGTTCACGTGGCGGCCGAGTATCCCGGCGGCGGGCCGGCCGCGCACGACGTCGCCGCCGAGGGCGCATACCGTGCCGGCGGGCCGGCCGCGGACGACGTCGCCGCCGAGGGCGCATACCGTGCCGGCGGGCCGGCCGCGCACGACGTCGCCGCCGAGGGCGCGTACCGTGCCGGCGGGCCGGCCGCGCACGACGTCGCCGCCGAGGGCGCGTACCGTGCCGGCGGGCCGGCCGCGCACGATGTCGGCGGCCAGGGCGAACACCCCGGCGGCCCCGGCTATCCGCCGTACGGCCTGCCGCCGTACGCCTCGCTGCCGGGCGAGCGGTCGCCTTATGGGTCGGCACCGTACGGGTCGCCGTATGGGTCGGCACCGGTTGGGTCGCCACCCGGGGGACCGCCGTTCGGCGGCTCGTCATCGGGCCGAGCACCCGGCGAGCGCGGCCGGCCAAGGATGTGGTCCCGGGTGGGCGCCGGAGTCGCGGCGGTGCTGATCGCTGCCGGGACCGGTGCCGGGGTCCTGATCGGGTATGCCGCCTGGCCGGCGTCCGGTGGCGGGTCGAGCGGCCTGGGACCGATGTCCAGCGTGTCGGGTGGCTCGACCGGCGCCACGAGCACCGTGAGCCAGGTCTCCGCGGGTCTCGTCGACATCAACGTCACCCTCGGCTACCAGCGGGCGAGCGCCGCGGGCACCGGCATGGTGCTGACCTCCAGCGGCGAGGTGCTCACCAACAACCACGTCATCCAGGGCGCGACCAGCATCAGCGTGACCGATGTCGGCAACGGCAAGAACTACAGCGCCAACGTGGTCGGCTACGACAGCAGTCAGGATGTCGCGGTGCTGCAGCTGGCCGGTGCGTCCGGGCTGACCACGGTGCAGCTGGGCGACTCCTCGGCCGTCCGTGTCGGCGAGAGCGTCGTGGCGATCGGCAACGCCGGCGGCGCCGGCGGCACACCTTCGTCCGCCGCCGGGACCGTCACCGCGGTAGACCAGACGATCGTCGCGAGCGATCAGGGTGGCGGGTCCGCGCAGCAGCTGACCGGGCTGATCGCGACGGATGCCGACGTCGCCGCCGGCGACTCGGGCGGGCCGCTGGTGGACAGCTCCGGGCATGTCATCGGTATGGACACGGCCGGCTCGGCCGGCCGGGCCGCCCAGAACGGCACCGGGCTGGGCTTCGCGATCCCGATCAACGAGGCGGCGAGCATCGCCCGGCAGATCGAGTCGGGCACCTCGTCGAGCACCGTCCACATCGGAGCAACCGCGTTCCTCGGCGTCGGGGTGGCCGACACCGTCGACGGCGCGGGGATCACCAGTGTGCTGTCCAGCGGGCCAGCGGCGCAGGCCGGGCTGGCCGCGGGAGACACGATCATCTCGATCGACGGGCAGGCGATCACCGGTGCACAGTCGCTGACCGACCAGTTGCTGACCAAGCAGCCCGGCGCGAAGGTCCAGATCCGGTACCTCGACAGCACCGGCACGCAGCACACCACGACCGTTCAGCTCGCCAGCGGCCCTCCGCAGTGAGCATCCCGACCCCGGCCGGCGGCGAGACACCTCGCCGCCGGCCGGACCTAGTGTCCCGTATCAGGGGTCTTCGCCGCGTTGCCGTGGCCCAGGCGGCGCCTCGCTGCGTTGTCGTCGTCGTCGATACAACCCCGGTATCGCGGCGCGGCCATCTCCGCAGTCGTTTGGTCGGATCCGGCGGAGATCTCGGCGAGGAAGGTGGCGAGCACGGTGCGGGGCAGCTCCACGACGGCGTGGTGGCGCCCTCGCAGCCCGACGCAGACGACGTCGTCCTCGCGGCAGGGCCAGATGGTCGTCTGGCCGCGGTCGACGCGGCTGCACATTCCCCCGGTCAGCAAGTCGAGGCTGATCACAACGGTGGTGGTGTCCTCGGCGTCCCTAGCCAGCAGCAGGTGCACGGCACCGGGATCGGCCGGCAGGTACCACGCCGTCGCGGCGCAGGCCGACACGTCGACGTCGAGGCGGTCGGCGAGGACGAAGGTCCGGGCCGGCATCCAGGCCACGGCGCCGCGCGCGTGCACGTCGGTCACCCACCCGCGGGCAGTTGGCGACAACCACCCAGACCTTCGTCTCCATCGCGAAGTCCTCTCTGGCCGTGACGTCGACTACCGATCACACTTCCGGCTGAGGGCGTCCGCGTCTTCACGGCGAGCGACCATTCACCGCCCCCACTGGCGGGAATTCGCACCTACCTGCTGCCCGGAATGAGGCGATCATGGTTCAGCTTTCTGGCTGCGGCCCGCACTCAGACGCGGTGCAGGTCATGTTCGGGTCGCGGGGTCGGTGCGGGCCGACCGAGGCGGTGGGACCGCCGTCGGACCAACTCGGTGATGGCCATCAGCGGCGCCAGCAGCATGAGCCCGGTGGCACACAACAGTGTGTCGGACACCGCTTCCGGGTAGTCGCGGCCGCTGCGGGTGAGCACGTGGTAGAAGACAGTGGCCAGGACTGCGGTGCCGACCGCCGAGCCGATCCGCTGGGCGGTCTGCAGCGCGCCGCCGGCCGCGCCCGCACCGGCGCTTCTGGGGAGTGGTTCATCGGGCTTGTCGCTGACCGCGCCGAAGGCTCACGCCGACCACGACGACGGCAGCGACCGGCGGCAACCACCACGCGGCCACGGCCGCCTCGTGCAGGAGCCACGTCACCACGAGCGCGACCGCCATCGTCGCCGCCACGGTCCAGTCGTCGCCGATGATGAACCCGTACCAGAACCGTCCGAAGCCCTTGAGCCAGCCGAGGATCATGGCTATCCCCTCGCATTCTGGTGAACGAGGCCGGGCGAGCGTTCGCGCAGGAGTCCGACGTAGCCGGCGGCCGCCAGCAGGTACCACCCGACCAGGGCGAAGATCGCGGCGTCGCTGCCCGGCCACGCCACTCCGAGTCCTTGCACCGCCCAGAATGTCCCGAAGCTGCTGAGCAGCGTTCCCACCAGGAGCTGCAGGGCGCTGCGCGGGATGCGCTGGACGACCCCGCGGGTGAGCAGGCCCGCGCCCGCGATGACCAGGAAGGCCGCGGCCGCGCCGAGGATTGCGGTGGGAAGCGCTCGCGCCGTTGCGCCGAAGCTGACCACGATGAGCGCGACCTCGAGGCCTTCGAGCAGCACACCCTTGAACGACAGGACGAACGCGGTCCAGTCGACGCCATGGCCGGGGATGGCCGCCGCGGGAGCGCTTCGATCGCCCATGCCGCGGAAGCCGTTCGCGCCCACCCGAGCGATCCCTTTGCGAAGCCACTGCAGGCCGAAGACCAGGAGCAGCGACCCGACCGTGAGCCGCAACGCGCCGATCGGCACGAGCGTCAGTGCCGTGCCGAGCGCCGCCACGAGCCCGACTAGGACGGCCAGGCCGGCGCCGGCGCCGAGCCAGGTCGAGCGCCAGCCGCGAACGCTGCCAACCCCCACCACGATGATCACCATCTCGATGACCTCGACGGCGGCGGCGAGGAACGTGGTGACGAACACCGAGGAGTGGCTCAATGGGACCTCCCTACCGCGGAGTGGACTGCGGCATTCACAGCTTCGCCACCACCGGGGCGGATGTCGTCGTAGCCAGCGGCACTCTGCCGGTACCCGTTAGCCGGTATCGGTGCACTCCGAGGGGCCGGAAGGGAGCTGCCGTCCGCACGCCGTTCCCCCACGTCAGGACGCCGGCCGGCAACGTTTCCGGCCAGCAGGAAGGCGCACGACGGGTTGCCCGGCGATGCTGGCGATATGACATTGCGCTGCCTGATCGTCGACGACAGCCGGCGCTTCCTGGACGCCGCCCGCGGCCTGCTGGAGCGCCAGGGCATCACGGTTGTCGGCGTGGCGTCGACCGGCGTCGACGCGCTCCGGCTGGCCGAGGAGCTGCGCCCGGACGTGACCCTGCTGGACATCGACCTCGGCGGCGAGAGCGGCTTCGAGGTGGCCGGGCGGCTGAGCCGGAGGGCAAACGGGTCGCCATCCACGATCATCCTGATCTCGACCCACGACGGGCAGGACTTCGCGGATCTGATCGCGGCGAGCCCAGCGGTCGGGTTCCTGTCCAAGTCGGCGCTGTCAGCCGCCGGCATTCGGGACCTGCTCGACAGCCAGGGCCTCGACCCGGGCGGTACGAAGTCTCCCAGCGGGCCTGGAGGAAGGTGACCACCGCCAGGACGTTGCGGTGGTCATCGTCGGTTCCGGGGCAGGGCACCGCGGATCTGGTCCACCTGGCTGTCAAGGGCCGGTAGCCGGCAGCCGGGGATTGCAGCCAGCCGGTACGGAGGACGGCCGCTGGCTGCGACGACACCCGGCGGCTGGATCGCCACGCTTTCTGTACGGCCTTGGCGCGTTGCAGAAGGCGCGTGGCCGGCACCGGGGAGGGTGACGTGACGGATCTGGCAGCAGACGCAGCCCCGAGGACGAGGGCGGCGGTGGGTGCGGTCGCCCGTAGGGCCCGCGCGGTGCCGGAGTGGGCGCTGATCTCCTTGACCGGCCTGGTGAGGAGGCATCAGGTGGCAACGCTGGCCTAGCCCAGCCGGTAGGCGATGAGCTCGTAGACCGGGTTCGCGAAGAACCCGGCCGTCCCGGCGCCGACCAGCAGGGTGTCACCGTCGACCGCCGGGAAGGAGTTGATCCCGGCCCGCACGGTGGCCGTCCACAGTGTCCGGCCGGTCGAGACCTCGAAGGCGAAGATCGTGCCGTCGTACGTGCTGGTGAAGACGACGTCGTTGGCGACCGTCGCCGCGCCGAGCGGCATCTGCGGCAGCGCGCGCTGCCAGAGGACCGTGCCGGAGGCGGCGTCGACGGCCGCCAGCCCGCCGCGGGCCTGGTCGATGTTCGCCACCGGGTTCCCGTAGGCGGTGGAGCTGATGTCGGTCCCGAAGTCGACCCAGGGCGCGAGCACCCGGCCGCCGGCGAGCGCCATCGGCGTCTCCACGCCGCCCAGCAGGCCGGGGAAGACGGTGACCATCTGGTCGGGGAGCGGCCCGACGTCGTTCTGGTGCCGGCCGACCGACCGCTGCCAGAGCTGCTGGCCGTCGTCCGCCCGGAACGCGTAGACCGTGCCCATCTTGCCGGCGGTCAGGACGATCTCGGTCGGGACGCCGCCGACCGTGACGGTCGTGACGATCGGCGAGTCCTGCAGGTCGTAGTCGCGCAGGTCGTGCGGTACCGCCTGGCGGTACCAGAGCAGCCGGCCGGTCCTGCCGTCGACCGCCACCAGCGAGCTGGTGTACAGGTTCGGGCCGGGCCGGCTGCTGCCGTTCGGGAACTCCGGCGTGCCGGGGAACGGCACCGGGTTGGCGACCGCGAGGAAGACCCGTCCGCTGCCGTCGACCGCGGGCGGGTACCACAGGCCGCCGCCGCTGTTGATCTCGGGGTTGCCCCAGAGGTCGCCGTCCTTGACCGTGTTGAACTGCCACTTCGGCTCGCCGGTCTGCGCGTCGAGGGCCCACACGATCCCCATCGCGCCAGCGCTGGAGACCGTGTTGAGGTTTCCCGCGACCGTGCTCACCACGACCGTGCCGTCGTAGAGCTGGGGGGCGATGTCGATGCCCTCGTGGTTGTTGCGGACCAGCACCCGGCTCCACACCGTCTGCCCGGTCCGCGGGTCGAGCGCGAGGATGCTCGTGTCGGTCGCCGCGAACAGCAGGCCCCACCCGTACGCCACGCCGTTGGGCCCGACGCTTGGCCGGTCGAAGGTGCGCCGCCAGCGCAGCCGCCCGCTGTCCCGGTCCAGCGCGTACACGTTGGAGCCGAGGTCCTGCAGGTAGACCGTGCCGTCGAGGACGATCGGGTTCGAGGCGTACACCCCGAACAAGCCCGAGCCCTGGAACGGGAAGCGCCAGGCGACCTGAAGCCTCGACACGTTCCGCGAGGTGATCGGCGAGCGCGCGGTCGCCCGGGTGTTGGCCAGGTCGTAGTTGTGACTCGGCCAACTGCCGGCGTTGCCGGCCCACTCCGGGGGCGCCGCGCCGGCAGACGCCTCCATGCTCGCCGCGGCCGGCCGGCCGACCGCGGTCCCCGCCTCGGTGCCCAGCGCGAGCCAGAGCAGCACCGCCAGCACGAGGCAGGAACGCCCGCAGGCGGAGACCCGCCTGCCCAGCCGCCGACGCCCAGTCACACCCATTGCCGACCTCCTGACCGAATGGGGCAGGCCCGGCCTGATGGCTTAACCTGCGCCGGCAGCTCTCAAACCCGCGCATACCAGCCGGTCGTCACCGGACGGAACGGCCACCGGGCCAACGCCGGCAGACGGGTTCGTGCCGCGTCACGTGTATGGCAGGGTCGGTGGCCGTTGCCCAGGCCGCCGTTCTACCTCGAGACCAGCATGCCGGGTGTCTTCGCGGTCGGCGACGTCCGCCACGGCTCCACCAAGCGGGTGGCCCCCTCGGTCGGCTCCGGCGGCATCGCCATTCAACTGGTGCACGAGTACCTGAAGCAGCTTCCGCCGCACACCTGACCCCTCGCGCCGCCGACCCTCCCGAGTCATTCCGTACCGCTGTGGTCCATGCCGTACCGCGGGTCGGAGCCGGCGCCGGGAGCCCGGGGCCCGGAGAAACGGACTCAGGCAGAAAGGCCACACCGTCCACGTCCCGGACCTGTACGACGGGCGGGTCTTCGACGACTTCGACGAGGGCGCGGCCTACGCCCAGGACGTCGGCTTCGGGACGATCGTCGAGCGCGGACGGCTCGCCGCCGAGCGGCTGCCTGCCGAGATCGTCTACGCCGGGTTCTCCCTCGGCGTCCTGCCGGCGCAGATGCTGGCCCAGACCCGCCCCGGCGCGAGAGGCGCCCTGCTGTTCCACTCCTGTGTCCCGACCTCCGAGTTCGGCGGCGCCTGGCGGCAGGACGTGCCGGTCCAGATACACCGGATGGACGCGGAGGAGCTCTTCGTCGGGGAGGGTGACGTCGACGCGCCCGCGCTCTCGTCGCGGCGACCGCGGACGCCGAGCTGTTCCTCTATCCCGGCAAGCAGCACCTGTTCGCCGACGACAGCCTGGCTTCCTACGACGTGCATGCCGCCGCGCTGCTCACCCAGCGCGTGCTCGGCTTCCTCGACGGCGTCCGATAACTACCGGCGGGGAGCGAGGATCTCCGAGGTGTCGTGGCCATCGCTTCAGACAGCCTGGGCCGGTCCGGGCGGATGCGGCCCGCGCCGCGGCGTCTGGCCAGTCACCGGGCCGCCAGTGTGGCCTCGACCTCGGCGCGCGTCGGCGGGTCGGCGCCGGGTCGGGAGCAGGTGATCGCGGCAACCAGGACGGCCGAGTCCACGACGGTGGCTAGCGTCGACTCGTCGATCGCCGCCAGCGCGGCGCGGCGGGCACCGCCGATCAGGTCGGCACGGTGCAGCCCGTCGAGCAGGCCGGAGGTGAAGGAGTCACCCGCGCCGACGGTGTCTACGAGATCGATCGGCACCGCGGGTCGGTGCAGCTCCAGGCCGGCGGACACGGCGTAGACCCCCGCCTCACCGCGGGTCACGACGACGAGAGCGGGCCCCGCAGCGAGCCAGTCCTGTGCGACGTCCTCGTCGGACCGGTCCGGGTAGAGCCAGCGAAGATCCTCGTTGCTGACCTTGACCACATCGGACAGGGCGACCAGACGCTCGATGTCCGGACGCACCCGGGCCGCATCGCCGAGCAGCACGGGTCGCACGTTCGGGTCGTACGAGACGGTCACCCGGCCCCGCTTGTGCTCCCGCTCCATCAGGTCCACGACACTCCGACTGCCGGGCGCGAGGACCGTCGCCAGCGAACCCGTGTGCAGGCAACGGGCCTCGACCGGGAGAGGTCCCGGGCTCGCCAGATCCCAGTCGATCCGGAAGTCGTACGAGGCGACGCCCGCCGCGAGGGTGGCGATCGCCAGGCTGGTCGAGAACCCCTCGTCCGGACCCGGGTCGACCCGGACACCGCTGGCCGCCAGGTGCGCCGAGATCATCTCGCCGAGCGCATCCCGCCCCAGCCGCGTCAGGAGCGTGACCGGGACGCCGAGCCGAGCCAGGCCGAGGGCGACGTTCGCCGGGCTGCCACCCGGATGCGCGACGAACGTCCGACCTCCGCGCTGCCCGACCAGGTCGACGAGTGCCTCCCCGACGACGACGAACATCTGCTTCACCTCACTGGACAAGATCGAGGGACCCTAGCGTGGCGCATCAGTTCAGCGTCGCGCGCAGGAGTTGGGTGTTGCGGAGGTACCACTGCCGCGCCCGACCGGACCGGCTCGCCGCGCTTCCCTCCCAGTACTCGACGAACCCGGGGTTCCCGTCCTCCGCGCCGCGACGGACGATGTCATACAGCCAGTCGTGGTTGGCGATGACGGCGTCGACCAGCCGGTCCCGGTCTGCGCCGACGAGCCCGTAGGCGTCGACGAACAGCCGGAACCGACCCAGTGCCCGACCCCGGCGTGGGTCGCCGATGTCGGGGTCCGGCCGCAGCGGTGCCCAGAGCCGGGCAGCGGCCGCGACGTCCCAGAGCCTCGAACCGGGACTGGCCAGGTCGAAGTCGATGAGGGCGACGGCCTTCCGGTCGCGGAAGATGACGTTGTCCAGGTTTGGGTCGTTGTGGCTGATGAGGCCGTCGCAGAACGACGGCGGCGGCGACGCGGGCCAGACGTGCGGAGCCGGGTCAAAGGTCGAGGCAGCCTGGTGGTACCTGCGAAGCAGCCCGGCGACGCTGACGATCGCCTCATCGGTGAGCGCCCAGGTCGGGTACGGCGGGACGATCGCGTCGCCCGGGATGTAGGACAGCACCTCGCGACCCCGCCGGTCCACCCCGAGAAACCGGGGAGCGCCGTCGAACCCGACCCGGGCCAGGTGCCGCAGCAGCGCGTGTGTCGCCGGGCTGGTGGGCCGCAGCGGCCGGTGCACCGTGTCGCCGACCCGGAAGACGAGACCTTGGTTTGCGATTCCTCCGAGCAAGGGAACCTCCGGCTGACCGCTTCTGAACACGACCTCTCCCGGACGACTCGGCGCTGCCTGCCCCGGTAGGATCCCTCATCCGTCGGTGAGCAGGGCACGGGCCAGTGTGGTGTGGGTGACGAGGCCGTTGATGAGGCGGCTGTGGAGGGCGGCGCGGACGGCTGGTGCTTTGATGCTGCCGTAGGCGATGGCGATGACTTCGGGTATGGCTTGCATCTG